>QWCJ01000144.1_pt1 | contig 29505 bp, 28 predicted proteins | sample 1972501 | NCBI WGS metagenome assembly QWCJ01 (sample SAMN09866711, study PRJNA288562) | Human vaginal metagenome isolate term2_vaginal, whole genome shotgun... | isolation source: vagina | host: Homo sapiens | place: USA: California
GCCACATCGTAGTTGTGGGGCGGTCAAATCCTTTCTGTTCGAGTATGGAATAGAGCTGGTTCTGCTTACGTGAAAGGTGAGTGCGAAAAGCCGCTATTTTGTCGTACAATTCGATCCACTGATTCTTGATAATCGGATATTGTACAAGGTCTTCTATGGCGAGCATAAGGCGACGCATTTCATCGTTCTCTCTGTAGTAACACATGATAGGGTGATCAAGAGGAAGATTTGGTCGACTGGTGTCCATCACTTCATCAAACAGCTCAATCATCTTTTGAATATCCTCCTTTTGGCACTCATCCTCTTCAATGGTTTTGAGTTCCTGTTCTGCCAATGCTATTTCATAAGGACGGATTTTCCCAACTTGCTTTCTTATTCGGGCTCTGCCCTCCTCTAATGAAATATCTCCTCGTTGGTATGCTTCTTTGATTTCGAGTATTTTGCTGAGTTTCTCAAGGTCAACACTCGGCAAATATTTTTTCATATCCATAGCATTATTGTCTATTGATGAGGTAAACGAAAAAATCACTCTCTTCTATGGCTTTTACGCTTACATGAGCTTCGCCGGGGAAATGTAGAACGGTGCCTGTGCTGATACGATGTACCTCGGTATCGTTAAGAGTAACCTCTACAGTTCCTTTCACTATGGTGAAGAATACTTCCCGTCCTGTATGGTCGTGTGAAGGTATTTGTTCTCCACTTTTCAGATGCAAGTGTACAAGCATGAGTTCCTTGTTGTTAATTACCTTACCTAAAGTATTGATTTCCTGCCCAATGGGGTTAATTACTTGTTTCATAATTCTTCTTTATTTGGTTATGATTAATAATTGAATAACGTTCGTTTTGATATTATACTTTTATATGGTAGATTCAACTTCAAAATGCAAGTACGTTTGCAAATTTAAGAAAAATTCCTCACTTGATATTCTGAATTCCAACTTTTTTTGTTTTGCATTATTGGTATAAGTGACAAAAATTCTGATATAACCACCAGCTTGGGCCTTTACGAAATTCTATTTTTTTGAAAACTTATCATGATCGATTTGTAAAAAGTGGACTTGGACGCAGCCATTCCCAGCTCCCATTGAAGGAGTTGGCAGTCGAATATACGAACCGCACGCAGGAAAGTAAGTGAGGAGGAAAAGCTTCTTTTTCGATAGAGGGACAAATCGCTCCCCCCTGTTCCTCAAACCCTACACAGATGGCGAACATTCGACCTGCCCGGCACCATGAAATTACATTACAAAAACCGTACCGTGAGACACTCTTTGTAATCTGTTGATAATCAGGATAATATTAATTGTGATTTAAAAGCTTAGCTTTTGCCCTGCAATTCATGACCTTTTGCCGTGCAGAAGGTAAGCTTTTGGAGGGTGAAAGTTGAGCTTTGTGCCGGCGGGATGGAAAAAATCAGGACGTTATTGATGGGATGGGGGGAGTTCTTTTTCGTTCAAGCGGTAGCCGGCGGGTGTTTTCATGATGTGATGTGTGTTGAGGAAGCGTTGTTCGTCGAAGTGGTTGCCATCGTGGCATGAGGTGAAAATGGGGAGTGTCTCGAGATCGGAGCGGAGAATTTTATGAGTGTGGAACAAGCGTTCGAAGAGGTGGTTCATCAATCTGCTGTTGAGGAGCGATGCCAACGCCCGACAACTGATGCCCAACGATGGTTTCGGCACGAGGATGTTTGCACTGTTGAGCACGAGGTTCTGTTGTGTGTCGCAGTGGAACACCAACTTGCGGGAAACGAAACGATAGATGAGTTTCTCGCTTGCTTCGTATAAGGGTCGGGGACCCACCTGCCGGCAGTCTTTCAGCGATTTGTCGATGTAGAGCGTTGGCGGTGCCAATGTTTCCGGCGATATGTCCCGTCCCCTGTAGATGGGTACGAGACCTTGGGCAGGGTGGGGACTGCAAATTCGGTTGTTGTCGCCCGTAACGATGCCCAAAGCCCATTCGGCGTTTCCTTTCAGCGAGCGGTGGGGCAGGGCGAGCAGTTTGCCGACGACGGCTTGTTCCTCCTTGGTTGTCCATGCGTTCAGGATGTGTTTCGGATTGTCTTCGAACGATGTTTGTCGCCTGTAGTGTTCCGTTTCCACACTGCAGCGCACTTCATGGTGTTTTTCCGGTTTTTTGTTTTTCAGTACAATGGAGAAAGCCTTTGACAACACGCCTTGGAACGGTTTGCCGTAATCCTTTATTTCCTTCAGTTCGCAGGCGAGGGCGCGTTTTCTGAGCGATTCGAAGGTGGCAATGTTCAGTACCGCTTCCGGAAGGAGGAACGCCAACGCGCCATCGGGTGCGAGCAGTTTCAGGGAAGCGAAGAAGAAGATGGAGCAGGTGTCTGTGCTTTTGCCACATTCGTAGTACTTGGCGAGGTTGTCTTTTTGCTTTTTGTTGAGTTTTTTCCCCCATGGCGGGTTCGTATAGATAAGGTCGAATCGGCGGTTGAGCGTTTTTCCGATGTTCAGGAAGTCGGCGCAGACGATGTGGGTTGGTTCCTTTCCCGTTTTTTCGCGAACCCGTTGTTTTGCTATTGCCACCGCCTGTTCATCGGTATCGAATCCATAGACGTTTTCCGGTTCGATGCCGCGTTCCAATGCTTCGATGATGAAGTTGCCGCAGCCGCAGCAGGGGTCGAGAAACGTGGTGTTTTTATCGGCCCTGATGTCGCGTGTCATGTCGGCGACGATGCTTTGTGGCGTGTAGAAAATTCCCTCTTTGTTGCGCCAAGCCTCGCTCAGTGATGCCTCGTATGTGGCTGCCGTTTTTGTTTTTTCCTTTCTTCTCTTCTCCTCCTTTTTCTTCTTGGTTGTCGCCGGCGCGTTTCCGCTTGTTGTTTTCCGGCTTTTGTTTGCCCGTGCCGTGAGGCGTTTTGTGTGGTCGAGCTGTTTCAGACATTCGTCCAGCGATGTGGCGCAGATGTTTCCCCGTCCTGCCGATTGCAACAATCCCGCCTTTGTCCAGTTGCGCACTGTTGCTTCCGACACTCCGAGTCGGTCGGCTGCCTCTCTGACGCGTATTTTTTCCACCGTTTTTTACTCTCTTCTCGTAACCATTACCAGACTATCCGCGCTCACTCTTGCCTTGAGCCATTGCGTCATTCTTTGTCGTTCTCGTTGGCTCTGCCAGTGGTTGGCGTCGAGTTTCACCACCGCCAACACATATTTCTTCGGTGGCATGGTGTCGATGGTTGCTTCGGTGGCAGGCGTGAGTGTCAGCGAGCGCACTCCGGGGTAGAGCGTTTTGATTTCCGGGCGCAGCAGTGTGCTCGCTTTCTCGTAGCGTTGATATTCTTCGAGCGATTCTTTCAGTTGGGCTATTTCCATCGATTGCTGTTGCAGAAGTCCCACGTTGTCGTTGTTGTTTCTGCCTGTGCCTGCCATGTTTGCCTCGAGTTTCATCAAGCTGTCGGGTCGCATGCCCTGAATCACTTCCAGGCGGATGCCTTTCAGTCCGCCGTATCGTTCCATTTCTTTTTGTGCCTCGGCAATTTGCTCGTCGGTGATGACGTTGCCCACCGCCACGACTCGGAAAGTGCTGTCGTTCCTCATGTCGTTGGCAACAATTTGTGTTCCTCCGAATGTGAGGTTTTCGCTCACAAAGCGATTCAATTGCCGTTTGAAGAAGCTGTCGCGCAGGAGGTTCAGGGTCATCATGCCGGCGGGTATCATCGTGAATACCACGATGGCGATAATGACGCGATGTACAAACTTGCGGCGAGTTTCGTCCACGTATTGCTTTCTTCGGAAGCGCAACAATCGCACACCGATGTAAGTGGCAACGGTGATGAAGACGGTGTTGATGAAATACAGGAAGAACGCACCTGCGAAGAAGGCGAGGTTGCCTGTTGCGATGCCGTATCCTGCGGTGCAGAGGGGTGGCATGAGGGCGGTGGCGATGGCAACACCCGGTATGACGTTGCCCTTGTCCTTGGCACATTGCACGGTGATGCCCGCCGCGCCACCGAAGAGGGCAATGAGCACGTCGTAGATGGTGGGAGCCGTGCGCGCGAGGAGTTCCGATTGCACTTCCTTGAATGGGGTGAGGAGGAAGTAAACGGTGGCGGTGATGATGCCGATGAGGGTGGCGATGAAGAGGTTTTTGCCCGATCGCTTGAGCAGTGGCAAGTCGTTGATGCCCACCGCCAAACCGATGCCGAGGATGGGACCCATGAGAGGCGATATGAGCATTGCGCCGATGATGACCGCCGTGGAGTTTACGTTCAGTCCGAGCGAGGCAATGAAGATGGCGAAAATGAGAATCCACAGGTTCGCTCCGCGAAAGGAGATGCTGGCGGTGATGTTTCCGATGATGTCAGCTTCGCGATCCTTGTCGCGCGACATGTCGAAGTAGCTTTTTATGTATTTCCAGATGGAGAAATTCTTGTCGTTTTGATTGGCGTTGTTTTGCGTTTGCGTTGTTTCCATTCGGTTCATGTTGTTTTATGCCTTGCAAAGTTACGCATTTCCCTTCGTTTACGCAACCCTCCCGACAGATATTTTTTTTGCTTTCTCCTCCCGGAAATATTGTCAGCCGGTGTTCTTTTGGCACAATTCTTGCTTTTCTAAAATCAAAAAACAGAAAGAAAGCTATGAATCATAATGAAATCCCCGTGCTTCTGCTCACGGGCTATTTGGGAAGCGGAAAGACAACACTTGTAAACAGGATTCTTGCCAATGAGAAGGGAGTGAAATTTGCCGTCATCGTGAACGACATCGGCGAGGTGAACATTGATGCCAACCTTATAGAGAAAGGTGGTGTGGTGGGGCAACAAGACGACTCGCTCGTGGCTTTGCAGAACGGTTGTATCTGCTGTACGCTGAAGATGGACCTCGTCAGTCAGCTCAACGACATTGTGAAGCTGGCGAAATTCGATTACATCGTCATCGAGGCAAGCGGCATTTGCGAACCGGAACCCATCGCGCAGACCATCAGCGTCTATCCCCAAATTTATCCCGACATGGCAAAAGAGGGGAGGGCGAAGCTCGATGCCATCGTAACGGTGGTGGACGCGCGAAGAATGCTCGATGAGTTCGCCGCAGGCAACGACCTGATGAAGAAGGATTTGGAGGAAGACGACTTGGAGAATTTGCTCATTCAGCAGATAGAATTTTGCAACATCGTTTTGCTCAATAAAGCTGCCGACGTGAGTCCGGAGGATTTGGGCAGAGTGAAAGCCATCGTCAGAGCATTGCAGCCCAAGGCGGAAATCATGGAATGTAACTATGGCGACATCGATCTTTCCGCCATTCTTCACACCGGCATCTTCGACTTCGACAAAGTGGCCACTTCAGCTTCATGGATAGCCGCCATAGAGGGGGAGGAGGAACACGACCACCACCATCATCACGACCACGACGAGCTGCATAACGAGGAGAGTGGAGAGGCGTTGGAATATGGCATCGACACCTTCGTGTATTACAATCGCCGTCCGTTCGACATCAATTTCTTCGATGATTTCGTGGCGCGCAAATGGCAAAAGAACATCATTCGCTGCAAGGGCTTGTGCTATTTCGAGAACGAGAAGGATATATGTTATGTCTTTGAGCAGGCAGGCAAACAGGTGTCGCTGCGCAACGCCGGACAGTGGTATGCCACCATGCCGGAGTTCGAGCTGCGCGAGTTTCTCAAAAAGAATCCGGGTGTGCGCAAGGACTGGGAAGAACCTTATGGCGACAGAATGCAAAAACTCGTTTTTATCGGGCAACACCTTGACAAGGCTGCCATCACCAAAGCACTCGACCGGTGTTTGGTAGTGGCCGATGCCGACCGGTAGCGAGTCGATTGCGACTCATCGCATATACCACAGTCCTTTTTTCTTCACCATCGGAACAACAATCTGCTCGCGACCGCCATCGCCGAAATGGAACAGCAGATAGGCGTTTGCCGTGCTGTCCCTGCCGTTAAATTCGGTATGGTGGATGGAAATGGAGTCGATGCCATGGTGTTGCTCCTCCATCCGGTCGCAAAACTGCCGGAAATTCATCAGCATCTGGTCGCGATAGCTTCCGGGAATGGTGTCGGGCAGAAGGATGCCATCCATGAATAACGCGCTCTTGCCTGCAATGAGGCTCTCGTAATACACCTTGGCTGCCCGGGCAGCTATCATGCCGTGGTCGATAGTCTTGCCCGACTTCCCGCACGCCGCTGCCAACAATGTGGTGGCAAGGACGAGCGGGAAAGCAAGATGTCTGAGGTTTTTGCTATCCATTCTCCTTACTTTTGACGAATGAACACGTTGATGGGGCAACCGTTGAGGTTCCAGTTCTCGCGAATCTTGTTTTCCAAGAAGCGGCGATAAGGTTCCTTGACGTATTGTGGCAGGTTGGCGTAGAACACGAATGACGGAATCTGCGTGTTGGGCAGCTGTGAGCAATACTTTATCTTGATGTACTTGCCCTTCAGCGATGGTGGGGGCGTGTTCTCGATGATGGGGAGCATGACGGCGTTTAACTTTGTTGTGCCGACATGGATTTTCCGATTGAGATACACCTGCTTTGCCACGTCGAGGACTTTGAAGATGCGCTGTTTGGTGAGTGCAGAAGTGAAGATGATGGGGAAATCCACGAAGGGTGCCATGCGTCTGCGAATGGCGTCCTCGAACGTCTTGATGACCTTTTGGCTCTTGTCTTCCACCAAGTCCCACTTGTTTACCACCACCACCAAACTCTTGTTGTTACGCTGTATGAGTTGAAAGATGTTCATGTCCTGTGCCTCTATTCCGCGAGTGGCATCAATCATGAGGAGGCAGACATCTGAGTTTTCGATGCTTCGGATGGAACGCATGACGGAATAGAACTCCAAGTCCTCCGTTACTTTGTTTTTTCGTCGGATGCCGGCGGTATCGACGAGGTAGAAATCAAATCCGAACTTTGTGTATCGTGTGTAAATGCTGTCGCGTGTGGTGCCCGCTATTTCGGTAACGATGTTGCGGTCTTCTCCGATGAAGGCGTTGATAATGCTCGACTTGCCTGCGTTGGGTCTGCCCACTACGGCGAAGCGTGGGATTTCGTCTTCGAGGTCTTCTTCCGGAAGGTCTTTGAGTCTTTCGAGGAGCAGGTCGAGCAGTTCGCCCGTACCGCTTCCGGTCTGTGCGCTGATGCAAACCGGTTCGCCCAGTCCCAATCTGTAGAACTCTGCCGCCTGATAATATTCGCCACTGTTATCCACTTTGTTGGCAACGAGGATGACGGGGAGTTTGGCTCGTCGGAGGATTTGTGCCACGTCCTGATCCCAATCCGTTACGCCTGTTTCGTTATCGACGATGAAGAGGACGAAGTCGGCTTCCTCTGTTGCTATGAGCACTTGTTTTCGTATTGCGTCTTCAAAGATGTCATCTGAGTTTACCACCCATCCTCCGGTATCGACGACTGAGAATTCTCGTCCGTTCCATTGGCATTTGCCGTATTGTCTGTCGCGTGTGGTGCCGGCTGTATCGCTGACGATGGCGCGCCGACTTTGTGTGAGGCGATTGAAAAGTGTGGATTTGCCCACATTGGGGCGTCCCACGATTGCTACTAAGTTTGCCATAAGTTTGTATTTTCCTTCCCGGAAGTCCCGGAAAGGTTGTGAAAGCGTGGTCGGGTGCCTTCAAACGTAATTGCCTGGAATGACCGGTTCCCGGCCCTCGCATTGTGCGAGAGTGTGCCCTACCATGCAGTCAGGGCAAAACAGGGGGAGATTCCCGTGATTGTTTATTCGGGATTGTATCCGAAGTTGTTCAGTTCTTTCTGTGAGTTGCGCCAGTCTTTATCCACTTTCACGAAGGTTTCAAGGAATATTTTTTTGTTGAAGAAGTGTTCCAGACTTTTGCGTGCCTCTGTGGAGACTTTCTTCAGTGCCTGTCCCTGATGGCCGATGATGATGCCTTTCTGACTGTCGCGCTCCACGTAGATGATGGCGTTGATGTGGATTTTCTTGGTTTCTTCTTTGAAATGTTCCACCACCACTTCCACGGAATAGGGCACTTCCTTGTCGTAATAACGAAGGATTTTCTCGCGGATGATTTCCGTGACGAAGAATTTTGCCGGTTTGTCGGTCAGTTGGTCTTTGTCGAAGTATGCCGGGCTTTCGGGCAATAGTTCCAAGATGCGCTTCATCAGCAAGTCTGTTCCAAACTTGTTTTTTGCCGATATGGGGAGTATCTCTGCTTTGGGCAGTAGTGTGTGCCATTTCTCGACTAATTCCACTACTTTTTTTTGTTCGCTCTCGTCGATTTTGTTGATGAGCAAGATGATGGGGATGTCCATCTGTGCTACTTTTGCGAGAAATTCCTTGTTTTTCTCCGGGTCTTCTATCACATCTGTTACGTAGAGCAGTATGTCGGCATCTGCCAGTGCCGATTCGGAGAAATGCAACATCATTTCCTGCATTTTGTAGTTGGGCTTCAACACTCCGGGTGTATCGGAGAAGACGATTTGTGCGTCATCGGTATTGACGATGCCCATGATGCGGTGGCGGGTGGTTTGTGCCTTGAAGGTGGCAATACTGATTTTCTCGCCGACAAGTTGGTTCATCAGCGTGCTTTTTCCCACATTTGGATTTCCCACAATGTTTACAAATCCGGCTTTGTGCATAATCGAAGATTGTTTTTAATCGAAAAACGCACCTTGTCTTTTATTGGAAAAGAAAGATGCGTTGAGACGTTTTTTTTATATCGTTCAGAGCTTATTTCTTTGCCACCTCCGAAGTTCCGTCGTAAGCCCATTTCAGATAGGATGCGCCGTGAACAAATCCTGCTCCGAAAGCTGTGAAGATGACGTTGTCGCCTTTCCGCAGTTTCGATTCGTAATCCCAAAGTGCGAGGGGGATGGTTGCTGCACTGGTGTTGCCATAGTGTTCGATGTTGATGAGCACCTTCTCAAGTGGCAACTCGACGCGTTTGGCAACAGCTTCGATGATGCGCAGGTTGGCTTCGTGGGGCACCACCCAATCGATGGCATCGGCGGAGAGATTGTTCTTCCGCATGATTTCTGCCACGTCGTCGCTCATGCTCTTTACCGCGTAGCGGAAGACTGTTCTGCCTTCTTGGTAAAGATAGTGCAAGTGATGGTCCACGGTGAAGCGCGAGGGTGGACAGACTGAGCCGCCGGCTTTCATGTGAAGGAAGGGCAAGCCCTTTCCGTCGGTGCGCAGAAACGAGTTTCTGATGCCTATATTCTCTTCGTTGGTCGCTTCCATCAGGACCGCTCCCGCACCGTCGCCGAAGAGCACACAAGTCTGGCGGTCGGTGTAATCAACCATCGACGACATCTTGTCGGCTCCGATAACGATAATTCGCTTATAGCGTCCGCTCTGAATCATCGATGCTGCCACGTCTGTGGAATAAAGGAAACCACAGCAGGCGGCCGAGAAGTCAAAGCCGAAGGCGTTGCGCAATCCCAACTTGCCTATCACGATGGATGAGGTAGAGGGGAATTTATAGTCGGGAGTGGTGGTGGTAACGATAAGCGCATCGATGCTGTCCGGGTCTGCTCCGGTTTTTTGCAACAGTTCTTTGGCTGCTTTGCGTGCCATATAGCTTGTTCCCAAGCCTTCTTCCGTTAATATATGGCGTTCTTTTATGCCCACGCGGGCCATGATCCATTCATCGCTGGTATCGACCATGCGCGACAGTTCTTCGTTGTCGAGCACATAATCGGGCACGTATCCGCCGATACCGGTGATGATTGCGTTTATCTTCTCCATCCGCTGTTATTCAGCTGTTTCCTTTACGATGGCCACCTTGCCGCGATAGTAACCGCAGGTGGGGCAAACAGTGTGATAAACGTAGTACGCACCACAATTGGGGCAAACGGCGAGTGTGGGAGCCACTGCCTTGTCGTGAGTTCTTCTCTTGAGTGTACGGGTCTTTGACTGTCTTCTTTTAGGATGTGCCATAATGCTTAAATCTTTTAATAATTATTCTTTTAACTTTAATAGTGCTTCCCAGCGCGGATCAATGGTTGTCCCGGTGCCCTCACCGCTTCGGGCGGCAGAATGCTCGTTCAGAGTTCGTATCATGGCAGGGTTGCATTTTCCAGGTGCATGCACATGCTTGATAGGGATTGCGAGTACCATAAATTCGTAGATGTACCATGTTACATCGAGTATTCCTTCGTTCTCGGCCACAATAACACGGTCGCCATCTTCTGAGTTCACGTTTCCAAATTTGGCTTCGAGGTGCTGTTCGGTCTCGATGGGTTGTTCCATCGGGTCGAGACAAAGGTCGCAGGGAACAATCACCGTACCTTTTTCGCGAAAATCCAATGTGAAGAAATCATCCTTGGTACGAACAATATCGAGCGAAACACGCACAGAACCCTCACTCACCTCGGAAGCCTTAACTTCCTTAAAGTAAGCGTTATCCAGGGTGAACTCAAAGCTGTTCAAGCCAATGTTCAGACCTTTCAAATCGATTTTAAGGGTTTCAAAGTCCATAATCGGGTTGCAAAGTTACGAATATTTTTCTGATTTTTAGAAAATTGTAGATAGAAAATCGCAAAAAACATCAATGTCGTGCCAATTGTGCGCAGTGGTGTCCTAAATAAATATTGGTGAAACCTCATGCAAAGTTGCATCGAATCGTGGGATTTGACGTGTTTTTCTGCACGACCGGGCGGACATGTTTCCCCGTGTCGCCCCATGCTCATTCAGGTGGTGGCAAACGAATTGTTGATGCGGAACACGCCATCTGACCATTGAAAAAACATGACAAAAATAGCGATTCGCAATCTCTTGATAATCAGGACGATGTGAATGGGAATTTAAAAGCTTAGCTTTTGCACTTCAATACATGAGCTTTTGCAATGCAAAAGGTTAGCTTTCGGAAAGCAAAAGGTTAGCTTTGTGCCGATGGAATGGAAATTATGCGGACATTATCGGGTTGTGAGGGGTGGAGCGAAGACCGAAGAACCCTGTTTTCCACGGAACAAAATCGGGGTGGGAAAGGCAATGGAGGAAAGGGTTATTGTCGTTTTTTCAGTTCTATCCGGAAAGTGGTTCCGCGCCCCGGAGCCGACGACTTCACGTAGATTTTCCCATGGTGATATTCTTCTACGATGCGTTTGGCAAGACTGAGTCCCAAGCCCCATCCGCGATGTTTTGTGGTAAAGCCCGGTCGGAAGACGTTGCCTACATCTTTCTTTCTGATTCCCTTGCCCGTATCGCTGACCTCCACGCTGACTTCGCCGGCGGTTTCCTCAACGTGCAAGGTGATGGTGCCGGCTTCTCCTTTCATGGCATCGACGGCATTCTTGCAGAGATTTTCAATCACCCACTCGAAGAGGGAGGCGTTCATCTTGACGATAATTTCATGATTGGGAACTTCCAAAGCGATTCTGACGTGCTTCGAGGTGCGCTTGTCCATGTAATCCACCACATGTTCGAGCACATTGTTGAGCGACGAGGGCACGGGCTCGGGCTTGGAGCCGATTTTTGAAAAGCGGTCGGCAATGAGTTGCAAACGCTTCACGTCCTTGTCCATCTCCGGAAGAAGTGCATCGTGGGGATAGGTCTCTCGCAAAATGGTGGTCCATGCCATCAACGACGAGATGGGGGTGCCCAATTGGTGGGCAGTCTCCTTGCTCAATCCCACCCAAATCTTGTTCTGCTCGGAACGCTTGAGGGTCAGGAGGGCGAAAATGGCCAAGACGACAAACACGACGACCATGCCCAATTGCACATAAGGATAAATCGCCAAACGCTTCAATATCATCGACTCGTCATAGCAAACCACTATGACGTCGCGCCGTCCCGCCGACAATGGAATCTTTATGAATTGCCGTGCCTCCATGTACCGTTGTGCCAGGGCGGACACCTGACGCATGCTGTCGGCCTTACTCTCTGCCTTGAGGCGGACATTCCTGAAGTCGGTTACGCGGTTGCGGTTGTCGAGGACGATGACCGGGATGGTGTTGTTTTCATTGAGCACCTTCAGCACCAATGCCAAGTCGGTGTTCTCGTCTGCCTGACTAAGCGCGCGCATTGCCTCCGCCCATACCTCCATCCGGCTGCGCTCTTGCTGTGCCAAGTCCTTCGTGAGCAAACTCGATGCCGCCAATGATGCCACCGCGATGACAATTGCCATCACCACCAGCCCGATCTTGATGCGTCGTATGTGATCTGTCCACTGCATAATTCTCATTGATAACGAGTGGCATCCCGATTTATTGCAAGACAGGTGGGATTATTATACGCGCCGGGGCTGGGAATGTGTCGTGTGGAGAAAACATCGTCCGCAAAGCAGGGAGCGTTGCCTGTGCGAACATGAAACGGAAAAAGCCGGGCGTCATCGCGATGCCCGGCTTTTGTTGAAAAGAGGAATTAAAGATTTGTATTATTTCACAACAATACTTTTACTCATAATTCTTTTTTCCTGAATCAATCTTCGATATGAAAATACCTTACGCTGTACACGGAAATTGTACAGCATGATTAACATCTACAATATACTTATTTACTAATACTTCTGATGTGGTGTAAAGGCTCACCTTGCTGCCTTGGGTAACATTCTTCACGATGGTGTTTCCGTTCTCAAGGTTTACGCTTGCCACGATGATGGTCTTCATCGTGCGGCAGCCCTCCGGGTTTTCTTCCGTTTCCGCGGCATGGACGCCATCGCTGAGCTGAACGAGCGTCAGCGTGGCGTCGATTTTTTGTCCGTCGGCAACGTTCTCTTCTGTGTCGCAAGCCAACCGGAAGAGGTTGTTTCCCTCAACTAGTGCGAGGGGTTCAGTAGTGGTAATTTCAAAGGCGTTGTTGGTTACGTCCGCCTCTCCGAGTTTTTTTGTGGTTGAAAAAGTATTGGAATCCTTGCTATAATATAAGGTGGCGAGTGCCACTTGGTTGTGCGTGTTGTTGGTTGTGAATCCGAATTTCCCGGTGTTGCTCTTCAGCCGTGTGGTGAGCGCGCCATCTTCGGCCGATGATTTCCCGCTTCCCACTTCTTGTTTGCTGAAGGGGGCAAGTCGGCTCTCTGCCGTTGCTTTCGTCGCGAGGACAATCCATCCGCCGATGCGCAGCATCGTTGGCAAAAACAGATGTGGTCTTTGGTTCATACCATTATATATAGGCTTCATGCTTCGTTTTTTCATTCTTGTGTTCGGCTGCCCCTCCCAAGATCGTTGGGTGCGTTCTTTGTCGCGAAAGGACAATCCACACAAGCAATATCAACGAACAACGGCAGCCTGCCATTTTCGTTATGGGTATTGATGTATGTTGATTTCTAACTTCTCAGCCTAACCCCGGAGGCTTTTCGTGAAGCGGAATGAAATAAGGCAGGTCTTCTGACTTTGTTGTCTGCTCACAAACCCCTTCCCGAACCTTGTTCAGTGGTTATGGTTTGTGCCCACAAAGACAACTCACAGCAGCCGGACTGTTTGGGATTCACACCCAATTCCCTTTTAATCGCTGTCGCGAACCAAATTCGTTGCAAAGGTAAGAATATTTTTTGAACTACAAAGAGAAAACAGAAAAAAAATGAAAAAAGTGTGTATTTGTTACAAGCGTTTCTTTGCTGGGCATCACTAAAACACAAAAAAAGGGTGTTTTTCGCTTTTGAACCACGGGCGAAAACCTGCCTGCGCACACGGATTTTGTAAAAGAATATATCCTGCCGAAACTTGAAGGCTGAGCTTTTGGATGGTAAAAGGTGAGCAAATGGAGAACAAAAGGTGAGCTTTCGCATTGCAAAAGGTGAGCTTTTGGAACATGATTTCCAAACGCTTGTATTTCAATGGCTTGCAATCTTCATAATTTCCTTTAATGTGTAAAATTTTTTCCTCTCGTTCCCACTTCGTCATTGTGTCGCGAAATGGTTTGGCAAACTCTCTTCCAAGCGTTGCAATGGAAGAAAAAAGGGTTGTGAAATGTTTTGCAACGCCTGTTCAATGCCTGCATACGTATTGCCGACCGGTGGATGCTTTCGATGGTTTTGTCATAATTCCGCCACGCGAATGATTGGTACAGATATTGCTATATCTTTCATGATGCTTCCGAAAAGTGCACGGAAGGGACAAATGGAAATTATAAACCATATATATAACAAAAAAGATATGATTCACGCACAGATTGACGAGTTGATTCGCAATGCGATGAAAGCTCATGAAAATGAAAAGAGAGACGTGCTCCGACTAATCAAGACAGAGTTTCTCAAGTATAACACTTCCAAAGAGGGGGCAGGAAAAGAGATGGACGAAGAAAAGGAGTTCGCCATTCTGAAGAAAATGGTGGCGCAACGCCAAGATGCCATTGCACAATACAACAAAGCGAACCGACCGGAACTGGCAGAGAAGGAACGCAAGGAACTCGACATCATCAGCGGGTTTCTGCCTGCCGTGCCCACGGAGGAGGAGCTCACGGCTTGCGCAAAATCGGTCATTGAGGCACGTCCCGAGGCAAACATGGGAATTATCATAAAAGAGGTGAAGGCACAACTCCCCATGGCGGACGGCAAGACGTTGGCGGGCATTGTGCGCGGATTGCTCAATTAGGAAACAAAAGGGCAGGGGAGGAAAGGAAAGACTTTGGCGAAAACCGAACCATCGCTTGTCCGAAGAATAAAAAAAGAAAGGAAAAGAAAATGATAAAGATGTATGTCATGCCGACTTGTCCGCACTGCTCCCACGTGGAGAAACAAGTGGAGGGCAACGCGAATTTCGAGATTGTGGACATTGGCGCACACGTGAGAAACCTAAAGGAGTTTTTGCGACTGCGCGACGCTCACCCGGCTTTCGCCGAAGCGAGGAAAGCGGGCGACGTGGGCATCCCCTGTTACGTGCGAGAGGACGGCAGCGTAACGTTGCAATCTGTCGAAGTGGGATTGGAACCCATGCCCGAGGAAAGCGCATCGTGCGGTTTGGACGGCAGCGGTTGCTGACGAATTGCTTCCCCGCGTCTTGACTTACGCCACGCGTTTGCCTTGTCGTGGCAACATGGCGCGTGCGCAGACGTTGGCAGGTTTCGGCGTATCGACCGCCACGAGATTTTATGAGGTAAATCGCGAAAGAGCCATGCCGACATGCCGGCATGGCTTTGCGATGTTCAACCAAAGAGCAGGCGCAGAGCTTCCTCCACTTTCGCAACGGGGTGGAGAGCTATGGTCTTGTCGGAGGGAAGTCCCGAGGCGTTGTTTGCGGGAATGATGATGTGCCCGAAGCCCAATTTTCCGGCTTCGGCTATGCGTTGTTCCATGCGGTTCACGGGGCGCACCTCGCCACTCAGCCCCACCTCGCCCGCCATGCACCAACTTGCATCGATGGGTGTATCGACATTCGAGGACAACACGGCGGCTATGACGCTCAAGTCCATTGCCGTGTCGGTGATGCGCAGTCCGCCGGCAATGTTGAGAAACACGTCTTTCTGAGCCAATTTGAAGCCCACCCGTTTTTCCAATACGGCAAGCAACATGTTCAGACGGCGTTGGTCGAACCCCGTTGCCGAGCGTTGGGGCGTGCCGTAGGCAGCCGTGGAAACCAAAGCCTGCGTCTCCACAAGAAAGGGGCGCATCCCCTCGATGGCACTTGACACGGCAATGCCCGACAAGTCGCGGCGCGCTTCGGTGAGAAGCAGCTCCGACGGATTTTCCACCGGTCGCAGTCCGTCCTGCCGCATCTCATAGATGCCCAGTTCGGAAGTGGAACCAAATCGGTTCTTGATGCTTCGCAGAATGCGATAGAGATGATGTCGGTCGCCCTCGAACTGTATGACGGTGTCCACGATGTGCTCCAACACCTTCGGACCGGCTATCGACCCCTCCTTATTAATATGTCCGATGAGCAACACGGGAAGATTGACCGATTTTGCCAGCTGCAGCAAGAGGGCAGCACACTCGCGTATCTGACTGATGCTTCCCGCACTGCTTGCCACCGTCTCCGTGGCAATGGTCTGTATGGAATCGATGACCAACAGCTCCGGCTGCGTTTGTCTGATGCTGTCGATGATTTTCTCGAGCGAAGTCTCCGACAGGATGAGCACAGAGTCGGGAATGTTGCCGGCAATACGCTCCGCACGCATCTTGATTTGCTGCGGACTCTCCTCGCCACTGACATAGAGCACGCGGCGATTGGTGCGCAACACGGTTTGCAGCGTGAGCGTACTCTTGCCAATGCCCGGCTCGCCACCAAGCAGCACCATGCTTCCGGGCACCAAACCGCCCCCCAAGACTCGGTTCAGCTCAGGGTCGGTCAGGTCGATGCGCTTCTCCGCAGTGTAAGACACGCTCGAAAGCCTTTGCGCTCCACATGTCTTGCCATTCGGCGCAAAAGCATTGCCCAACCCGTTGATGGCATTTCGCCCCGCATCGCCGGCAATGCGTATCTCCCTAAACGTGTTCCATTGTCCGCAACTCGGACATTTTCCAATCCATTTCGTACTCTCCTGTCCGCAGTTCTCGCAGACGTAAGCAATCTTGTCCTTTGCCATGATGCGACAAAAGTAAGAATATTTTTCCTTGTTACAAAATTTATGTTTACTTTTGCAGGATATGAAACGATACTATCTTTGGGCTGTCGCACTCCTCTTCCTCATCGCGGCATGCGGAAAGTCGGAGAAAGAAAAGGCAATCGACCGGCGACAGCACAACCTCAGACAGCAACAAGCCTATCGGGAAGCATTCAAGGTGGCAGTATTGCCCACGTTGGATTGTCTTCCCATTTATCTGTTGAAAGACAGTTTGTTATACGATACAACTAAAGTAGATGTTCGGCTGCTCGCCTTTACCTCACAGATGGATTGCGACACGGCGATGGCAGGAGGCAGCGTGCAAGCTTCCGTTACCGATCTGATACGCGGCGAAAGACTGAAACGCAGGCGGCACGTGCCGCTGATTTACCTCACGGAGACCAACGCCGTGTGGCAGCTCATGGCAAATAAGCAATCGGAAGTGAAGAAACCATCCGACCTCGCCGACAAGTATGTCGCCATGACGCGTTTCTCCATCACCGATTACCTCACCGCAAGAGTAATCAAACTCGGAAAACCAAAGTATGCCGTGTACAAAGTGCAAATCAACAACGTCATAACAAGGCAAAAAATGCTGGAAAACAACTTGTTGGATGCCGCATGGCTCACCGAACCACAATCCACCCTGGCCCGACTGCGAGGCGACAGGTTGCTCTACGATTCTTCCGATGAAGCCTTCGTGCCCGGCGTCATAGCCCTCGTGGGAGAATCGGATATCGCCAAACAGGAAGCCTTTCAACAAGCATACGACAAGGCTGTGGAACTGATAAACAAAAAAGGTGTGAAATACTATGGAGCACTCATCGAGAAATACATGAAAGTAAACGCAAAAGTGGTTGATTCTCTGCCGAAAACAACATTTAAACGCATCGTCAGTCCACGTCCTGCAGACATCCTGAAAGCACAACGACCCTGAAAAGTCAGACACTCCAACATTGATCATGCAACCGGCTCACCACCCCTTAACACAACAAGCACAGTGAACGTAGAAAAAAAACTTTCCGAAGTCGGGGCATCGCTCCGCAATTGCAATTTGGGAAATGCCCTCGCGCTCGTCAGGAGCATCTATGACGCAAAACCATCGCTCGTCGGTCATGACGAGTTTCAGGACATTCTGCACGATTTTCAGCTCATGGGCAACTTCTTTCTGAGAGGCTTCGCCGACCCACAACGCAAACAATTCTATCAATCGCTCGTGAAACGTCTGTACAAGGTGGCAGCCGACTTGTTGCTCAGTTGGCAATGTGGCAACCTTCCCACCTTCATTGAAGCCCATCGCACAGCCAATCGGCTCAACATGAGCCCCGATTTCCTGAGAACCATACTCGAAGGATTCGTCTCCGACGTGGCAATGCTGTCGCTGGAAGCAGGCACCGTAAGACAACAGAAGGCAGACGAACTTCACACGCGGCATCAGCAGTTTCTCAATCGCTTGTTTTGCGCCCTTTTGGTGTCGCCACAATGGAACAAGTCGGACGAAGATTTCTATTCCGACCTGCTCACCACTCCCACCATAGACGCGCTCGATCAGCAGGTCATGGTGGCAGCCGTAACACTCTCATCCCTCAACCTTTTCGACATGGGCAAATACCGAACGCTCGTCCATACCTGTCTCCACGCGAACGACGAGGGGGTAGGAAAACGCGCTTTGGTGGGCTGGACACTCGTCGCCAACGACCTTCCGTTCTACGCCGATGAGAAACAGAAAGCCTTGGAACCCATCATGGCACAACCCGACCTCATCGCCGAGCTGACCGACCTTCAACTGCGGTTGCTCAACTGTAGGGAAGCGGAGCGGGATGGAGAGAAAATACAACGCGACATCATGCCCAACCTGATTAAAAATGCTCCCATCGACATGAAGAACTTTGGACTTTCGGAGTCGGAAGCCGATCCCTTGGAGAACATCATGAATCCCAACGCCGATGAGGAGAAGATGGAAATACTCGAGGAAAACATCCAAAAGATGATGGATATGCAGAAGAAAGGAGCCGACATCTATTTCTGCGGATTTCGGCAGCTGAAACATTATCCCTTCTTCAACGACCTCTCAAACTGGTTTACCCCCTTCTCGGAAGAACATCCCGCGCTGAAAACCGTGAAAGCGAAACCCCACGGCGAACAACTGCTGAGATTGGTGCGCGAGCGGAGCAACTTCTGTGAGTCGGACAAATACTCGTTGGCACTCTCCTTGTCGATGATGCTCGACAAAGCCTCGCCCGACATGATGGAAACCATGCTGTCGTCCGATGCGATGGGATTTAACTCCGATGAGCAAACAACGGCAGACGGAAACCATCTTCTCGGTGGCTATCTGCAAGACCTCTATCGTTTTTTCAAAATAAAACAGGCATCGCAACACGATATTGCCGACCCTTTCGCGGATTTGCCCAAGGGACGATGGCTCATCTACGACAACTTGAGCTTCGAAGGCAGGGATTGGGAGGAACAAAAACTCACGATGGCACAACTGCTCTATATGAAAAAACGATATGAAGACGTGGAAAAACTACTCTCTACGTTTCACTCCGATAAGCTGACATACAACGTTTTGCAGGCTTTTGTGCAGGTGAAACTTCACAAGCGGAAAGAGGATGGGGGCTACTTGATGAAAGCGCGCGAGCAAGTGTCGGACGAAGGCTGGGCATTGAAGTGCCTTGCCGACTGCTACATGGAACTGGCGATGTACGAAAGGGCTGCGGAAGCCTTTGGAAGACTTGCCGATTTATATCCCGAAGCCGTGAGCTTTGCCATCAATTCCTGTTTCTGTCTGCTGAAGACACAGCGATACGACGATGCGTTGCGTAGGCTCTATGAACTGAACTATAAGCACCCGGACAATAATAAGGTGAAGCGACATTTGGCTTGGGCATTGCTTTGCACGAAAAGCCCTGATAAGGCGAAGCGGCTTTACGCGGAACTGATGGCCGACAGACCCACCCCCGACGACTATCTCAACGCCGGTTATGCAGAATGGATAGGCGGAAACCCCACCGATGCACTGGAACTCTTCCGGAAATGGCGCAATATCAGTCGGGAAGGGGACATCATGCGACAGTTCTCCGACGATTGGTTCATGCTCAGACGCTATGACTTTTCATCCACCGACTTGGCAATGATGCGCGATTTGACCAACCATCCCGACCCATTCGACCCGCGGTGGCAAGCCTGAAAGCATACAGTCACGGAAGAACAACAAGCAACAATATTGAAAATGAACATCAGGAACATCACCACACCGGGCAAAGCCGGGGGAAAAGGCTTCACTCTTGAGCATGTTGTTACGGAAATTGCGGTGGAAGAATACGCCGAAGGCTATCGCGAGATTGACCGGTTTCTATCGCTTTGTAAGCAATGCCCGCGTTTCGGAGAACAATGGACGTGCCCACCCTGCGAGTTCGATGTGAAAGCATACGTGGGACAATTCAAGTACGCCCACATCCTTGGCTCCAAAATGACTTTCACGGCCGATACTCTGCGCACCACCATCACTCAGGAGGGCGTGAAACAGGTGTGCGACGACGCCATGAAGTACGCCCTTACCAAAGCTTCGGCTTACCTTCGGAAGTACGAACGACAATCGCCGGGCAGCCTCTGCTTCCTCGGATCGCGCTGTCTGCTGTGTGGAAGCCAACCCTGCGCCCGGCAAGACGCCAAGCCCTGTCGCCATCCTCACGATGTTCGCGTATCGTTGGAGGCGGTGGGCTTCAACCTGGGCAAAACTACGAGTCAGCTGCTCGGCATCGATTTGAAATGGGGAGGTAAGGACAGGCTTCCCGAATACATCACGTTGGTTACGGCACTGCTGACCAACGATGCTGCCTTGCGACTGGAATGAGTGTGCCCCCGACTGCCTTTTCCCGTGATTTTAGGGAAATCCCCCTCACGATTAGGCTTACTCCCTTGCGCGGATGGTAAATTCCCGCTATCTTTGCGATATACAATCAGAAAACGGAAGTTGAACCCTCTAAACACATACAGTCATGAAACGTCAAAATCTACTTATCACCACGGCAATCATCACTACCTTATCACTCGCGTCATGCGGAACAATGTATCTCGAAGGAGGAGCCTCCGCACCGGTTTACACCTCCGGTTCGACCTATGGCACTTCTTACGACGACGGTTATAGCGTGGCTTACAGCCGAAGCGGAATGAGCTACGACGATGCACGTCGCCAGGCATGGTTCCTGTCGGACAAGATGGCGTATGAGTTGGGCTTGTCCGATGCGCAGTTCAATGCCATCTATGAGATAAATCTCGATTACCTGCTCTCCATGCGTGGCGAACGTTCCATCTACGGAAACTATTGGACACGTCGCAACACCGACATCTTCTACGTGCTCAACGCCAGCCAATACAACTACTTCGTGAGCCTCGACTATTTCTATCGTCCCGTCTATTGGTACAACAATGCCTATTCTTTCGGCGTATATCGTCATTATGGCAATCCGCGCTATTACTATCGTGCACGCCCGACCTATTATTCCAGTTATCGAGGCGGACGCAACCGACAAAGGAAGAGCTACTATGCCGGCAGGTTCGGTGAGCGAACGGGGCGTCCCATCGTAACCAACCGCAGCGGATACAGAGGAAACAATGGCTACAACGGCGTGGCGAAGACCCCGAAGAACGGCAACAACGCGGGCAGAGCCACCTTTGGAAACCAAAAGCGAGACTCGTTCAACAACAACGGAGCAAAGTTTGGCAACCAAAACCGAAACAGCAACACGAACAAGGGTTTCTCCTTCGGCAACCGAAACCGAAACAACAACACCAACACGACGCCCGTCGGACCACGTCCCAACGTGCAACCGGGCAATGCCAACGGTAGGTTCGGAGGCTCGCGCAATGGTAACGTGAACCGTCCGGCGGTAACTCCGCAACCGAAGTCCGGCACAACGCGCCCCATCAACACAACCACCAATCGACGCAGCTTCGGAGCGGGGCGCGACCGCACCATCACCACGCAGAAAACACAGAGCGTAAGCAACTCGACCGGCACATCGACGACACGCGTTGCGACACCGCAACCCAACCGGACGCAGCCCAAGAAAAACGGCAACTTCGGCGGACACAGGTGAAACCACAAACCAACATTGACACACGAAATGAGAACGACACACATCAGCAGCCGGAGAGTGGCGGCAGCATTGACGAGAGGATTCTTCAATGCCTACTTCTCGGGACAGATTGATGCCCGGTTTCCGGAGCGAAAAGACATTCAGCCGACTGCATACAAACAGATTGCTGCCGACAACTACGAAGAGCTGTCGGCGGTTTTCCTTTCCGTCTTGTTCCCCATCCTTGCACGGCTCAACTTCAGCGATGCAGAGACCGTGGCCGAAGACATGCGCCGTCGCCACTTCTCCGACAGCACGTCGCCGAAGATTCTCTTGCGCTATGCCTGCGGTTCAAAGCCGGTTTACGACACGGTGGTGGAGGAATATCGCCGCCAACTCGCGGCAATGCTGGGCGGACACAGACAATCCGTCGCCGACTTCTTTGCCGGCTGCGCACCTTTCGATACCGACGAAGCCAAAGTTCCGGTGGCTCTCGCCATTCGTTCCATGGTGCGTGTGCAGATGCACGCCTATGCCACCGGGCTGACTGCCGGACCCGCGGGGGCGCGACACTTCCGACAAGCCTCCATCTATCGCCTGATGATTGGCGGAATGACGGCATTGCTCCACACGGAACCCTTCGTTCCGAAAACCGACAACTTAGAGATGATATTCCGTGCGGCAGCACTCAACTCCGACAACTTTGAAACCCTCATGAACGAGATGAACCTTGCTCATGAGGAATTTTCAAATGGCTGAAGAGCGGGGGAGCGATTTCTCCGCAAACTCCCACCGGTGCGCGCCTGCCTCCTTCAGTCCAAATCTATCATCAGACTGCAATTTCACAATGAAAGGATGAAAACATGACTGTGATAGCAGATTGGAGTTTAACAAAAATAAAACCTTTCCCTTGCGCTTTCAGCCAAAAAAGTCCTAACTTTGTGCCCGATTTCAAACAACAGACATGGCAAGAGCAAAAAGAAGCAATCTGGAATGGACACGACGTTACGTCAGTTTCGTCTTCATCCTCTTTATCATAGCATTCGGAACCTCCTTATCCATCAGGGCAAACTTAGGTTCATCGCCCATCTCCGCCCCGCCTTACGTGCTGTCGCTGGTGCCGGGAATGCCGCTCACCATGGGACAGCTCACCATCATCATGCACGTCTTCTTCATCCTGTCGCAGATTGTGCTCTTGCGAAAGGAATTCGACAAACTGCAATTCACGCAAATCCTCGTCAGCCTGCTCTTTGGGTTTTACACCGACCTCACCATGTGGCTGACCGGTTTTCTGCAAGTTCCCTTCGACATCAACCCCCTCACCGGCTATTCCCTTCGCTTCGCCGAACTGCTCATTGGTGGCGCATTGCTGGCTTTCGGCATAGCCTGCGAGGTGCGTTGCGATTCGCTCATGCTTGCCGGCGAAGGCTTTCCACTTGCCATTGCCAAGTTTCTTCATCAGGATTTCGGCAAGGTGAAGATATGTTCCGATACCGGTCTGGTCGGTCTTGGCGTCCTCTTCATGTACGTCTTCATGGGACATTGGGACTGGAAGCTCGTTGGCTTCGGCACCCTCTTCTCCATGTTCTACGTGGGATATATGGTGCGTTTCTTCGCTCCCCATATCGAATGGCTCGATACAATCTTCATTCCTCAATCCGAAAGGCTCGCGCCACAGCGCAGCCGCGTATCCCGGTAGGCAGTTGCCACGACTTTTTTTATAAGTCAATGCCAGCTTTCTTTCCCCCTTTTTGGTCAGCCATCTTCCCATCATTAATCCACCGTTCTTTCCGTCCGGCTTTCCCCTTTTTGCATGGATAAGCCCCCTTGCTTGCACAGATTTTCAGCTTTCAATTTCAAAAGCTTACCTTTTGCGTTTCAAAAGCTAAGCTTTTGGACGATAAAAGGTAAGCTTTTGGAGAGCAAAAGGTGAGCTTTTGAAAAGCCATTGTTATGTTTCTGAAAATCAAGAGGTTACAGATGTCAATATTTTTGCTTTGCGCCACACTCTGCAACAGCGCAAAATTCTTGTCCGCCCTGCCGACAAACCCAAACTGGAAAAGCATGGGGGGAAGCTCCAAAATTGTTGTAAGCCGGCTTCGCAACTTGGGGAAAAGCCAAAAAAGCGAAAAGGGACGACCCACAAGGGCAGTCCTTTCTCATTTAGATTAAAGTGGAATTTATATGTTGAGAGCCTCTTGTCGGATTCGAACCAACGACCCCGAGATTACAAATCACGTGCTCTGGCCAACTGAGCTAAAGAGGCGGGTGGGCAAGCGATTCTTATCGCGCCGCTACAACCTTCTGCCCTTGCTATGTTCCCATCCTGGGGGATTCAAAGGGAGCTGGCCGTAAGAGACTTGCCCATGTCGGTACTTTCCGTTTCGGGAAAGCGAGTGCAAAGATAACAAAAAGAATTGATATAGAACAAGTATTGTATCGTTTTTTTTCGTTTTTAACAAAAAAGTATTAAAATGCGCCCCTTTTACCTATTTATATTATTTTATTTGAGTACTTTTGCAGCATGAATTACATGGAATTACGACAACTGCGTGCTTTCGCGTGGTACGACGGCATCTATCTCGCCATTGTTTGGGCAGCAAGTTTCGCTTGTTTCCTCGCGCAAACGTGGCTCCCCATGCTGGGCGATTTCAGCTCGGTGCTCATCCTCGTTACACCTTTCTTCGCCGGCTACCGGCTGAAGCTGTTCCGCGATGTGGCACGCGACGGAATCATCAGCTACCGCGACGGATTTTTCTACTCCATGCGAATGTTCTTCAACGCCACATGGCTCTTCAGTCTAGCACAATGGGCATACATGACATTCCTCGACCGGGGACGAATGTTGCGCATGGTAACCGCCTTCTGCTCCACACCGGAGTTCGAGGCAACGCTGAAAGAAATGAACATCAGGAGCGACACCTTCCTCAAAGCACTGCCCGAAGCCTTGGAACCTTACTCGCTGGTGGTGAACGGCGTTGTGTGGGAACTGCTGTCGGGAGTGGTCATCAGCCTCATTGTCGCCGCCATCTTTGCACGCAAAGTGAAACCAAGAAAACTATACAATTGAAAAACTATGGATATATCTGTGATCGTACCGCTCTACAACGAAGACGAGAGTCTGCCGGAACTGCATAAGTGGATTGGCAGGGTGATGAGAGCCAATCACCTCAGCTACGAAATCATATTCGTGAACGACGGCTCCACCGACAACAGCTGGGAGGTGATACGCCAAATTGCAGCAGAAGATGAGCACGTGGGAGCCATCAAGTTCCGAAGAAACTACGGCAAGTCGCCGGCACTCTACAGTGGCTTCAAGGCAGCAAAGGGCGATGTGGTCATTACCATGGATGCCGACCTGCAGGACTCGCCCGACGAGATACCGGGACTGTTCCGCATGATAAAGGAGGACGGCTACGACCTCGTGAGCGGATACAAGAAGAAACGCTACGACCCACTCTCGAAAACCATACCCACGAAACTCTTTAACGCCACCGCACGCGCCATCAGCGGCGTGAAGAACCTGCACGACTTCAACTGCGGACTGAAAGCGTACAGAAAAGAAGTGGTGAAGAACATCGAGGTATATGGCGAGATGCACCGCTACATCCCTTACCTTGCCAAAGAGGCGGGATTCGCAAAAATAGGCGAAAAGGTGGTGCACCATCAGGCACGGAAATACGGGAAGACAAAGTTTGGCATCAACCGCTTCTTCAATGGTTATCTCGACCTCATCACACTCTGGTTTCTGACTAACTTTGGAAAGAAACCCATGCACGTCTTCGGACTCCTTGGCAGCGCAGTCTTCTTCATCGGCTTCCTTGCGCTCGTGTGGCTCGCCGTGGAGAAAATCATCAATCTCGCAACAGGCATCTATGGCGACTTGCTTGCCGACCACGCCTCGTTCTTCATCGCACTCACCGCCATGCTCTTGGGAACGCAACTCTTCCTTGCAGGCTTCCTTGGCGACCTCATCAGTCGCAACAGCGCGGGAAGAAACGAATATCAGGTGGAAGAAGAAATCAACATCGAGAAAGATAACGCGAAATGAGACCATCCGGAGGAAACACTCGACACGCCTTGCTCGCACTGATAGCAACAACCCTGCTACTCGCTGCCTGCTCGGAAGTGGATTGTCCGCTGAGCAACAACGTTTACGCACGATACGCCATGAAAGGCGACACACTCAGGGACACACTCACCATCATCACACTCAGACCCGACAGCGGCGATGCCGTGATGCTCAACCGGCTCATCGGGGCAGACCACTTCTTTCTGCCCGTAAGCTACAACAACGATGCCGACCAACTGCTCTTCCTATACACCGACACAACGGGAACAGAGAGGCGCGACACCATAACCATGAGCAAAACCAATCAAAAGCAATTCGAGGGAATAGACTGTCCGCCAACCTTCTTCCACACCGTTACGGAGATGAAACACACACGCCATCGCATCGACTCCATCGTCATCCGCGACCCCAACATAGACAACAATGAAACGAAAGAGCATTTTTACATCTATTTTAATAGCACTCGGTAGTCTGCTCGCACTGCTGCCTCTCCCAGCACAAGCACAAAAGGGCGGAACAAAACGAAAAGTGGTGGCAAAAACGACTCCCGACTCCATACCGCTCTTCCGGGGATTTGCCGTGGGAACCGACCTCATCGGCATGGGACAACGCCTCATTGCCGACTACGGACAATATGAGGCATGCCTGATACTGAACCTCAAGGATTGCTACTTCCCCACCATAGAAGTGGGATACGGACAAGCCGACAAACTGAGCGATGCCACGAACATACGCTACAAAACAGCAGCACCTTACGCAAGAGTGGGATGCGACTACAATGTGCTGCGCAACAAGCACGATTCCTACCGACTGCTCGTCGGAGCACGCGTGGCATACACTTCCTTCAAATACGATATTAGCAGTCCGGGCGTTACCGACCCCGTCTGGGGAGGACACACCGAATATGCCGCCAACGACGAAAGCTGTTCCATGCTTTGGGCAGAAATAGTGGGAAGACTCGACGCAGCCATTGCCGGACCGCTCAGGATGGGATGGTCGGTGAGGTATCGGACACGCATCACCAATAAACAAGGAGAGATGGGCGCACCATGGTACGTACCCGGCTTCGGCAAAGATGGTTCCACCCGATTGGCAGCCACCTTCCACATCCTACTCGAATTCTAACACATCATCACACAGCCGGAAAGGGAAACGAAACTACTTCGGTCCCTACGGCTATTCTGTAATTCGGTCATGAACAAAAACAAAAAACTTCTTTGGCAACTGCCTTTCCTAACGGCACTCATCATTGCCACCATCTTCATCGTAAAACAACAAAGGGCGATGCCCTACCAGCACAATGAGGGATTTGTCTTTGGGACAATCTACCACATTACCTACCAAAGCGACAAAGACTTGCAGCAAGAAATAGAGGCAGAACTGAAAAAGGTGGACAACTCGCTCTCCACCTTTAACCCGCAATCGGTCATATCGAAAATCAACAACAATCAGCCTGTTACCCCCGACGAGATGTTCGTGGAGGTGTTTCGGAAAGCGGAGGAAATTGCAAAAGAAACCGATGGAGCGTTCGACATCACCGTCATGCCACTCGTGAACCTTTGGGGCTTCGGCTTTAAGCAAGGCGTGAACCCATCGCAAAGCAAGATAGACAGCCTGAAACAATACATCGGCTACCAAAAAGTATGGCTCGAAGGAAAGCAAATCCGGAAAAAACAACCCAACATCATGCTCGACTGCTCCGCCATTGCCAAAGGTTATGGGGCGGACATCGTGGCACGATTGCTGAGAAAAAACGACATCAGCAACTTCATGATAGAAATAGGTGGCGAGATTGTTACTAGTGGAAATAGTGAGAACAGGCTGCCATGGAAAATCGGGGTGAACAGACCCATCGACGACAGCACAGCCACAAACATGGAAATACAGACCGTGCTCAACGTTACCGACAAGGCAATGGCAACCAGCGGAAACTATCGCAACTTCTACTACAAAGGAGGAAAGAAATACGCACACACCATCGACCCAAAGAGCGGATACCCCGTGCAGCACTCGCTATTGTCGGCAACCGTGCTGACAAAGGATTGCGCCACGGCTGACGCATACGCCACGGCATTCATGGTGATGGGAATGGAGAAAGCAAAAAAAGTATTGGAAAAACACGAAGAACTCATGGCATATTTCATCTACACCGACAAGAAAGGAAACCTAAAGGTGTGGTACAGTCCGGAGTTGGAAAAGAAAATCGTGGAAGAATAGCCATGCTGCAAATCTACGACAAACTGCTCGAATTGCCACTCTTCCTCGGAATAGGCATGGATGATCTCACGCACATTGTGGAAGTTACGAAGTTTGAGTTCATAAAACTGAGGGCAGGCAAAACAGTCGTCAGCGAGAACCAACCCTGCGAACAGCTTTATTTCCTCATGGACGGAATACTGAACATGGAAACGAGGGCGGACGACAACAGTTATACGATGACCGAGGAGATGATGGCTCCGGCAGTGCTACAGCCCGAACGATTGTTTGGACTGCGCCGACATTATTCCAAGAGTTTCCGTACAAAAACAACTTGCGGACTGCTTTCCATTGAGAAAAGCGAACTCCTGAAACTGCTTGACGAACATTTTATTTTCCGGCTCAACTACTACAATCTGCTGTGTACTCGGACACAACGGGCCGGAGGAATGCCATGGAGAAGAACCGGGGAACAGCCACGCGACAAATTCACACGCTTCGTGAGCGACCGAAGTGACAGACCGGCAGGAAGGAAAGAACTTTGCATCACCATGCAGCAACTTGCAAACGCCATCAACGAGAGCCGTCTCAACACCTCGAGGATGCTTCACGATCTCCATGCACACGATCTTATCCGTCTTTACCGCTCGAAGGTCATTATTCCTCATCTTGAAAAACTCGTTCAAGCATAATCTCTTCCTACACATCTTTACCGTTTCTCCACGCATTGTCCCACATCATTCCCCACGAATTAACAATGCATATCCTGCCATTTGCAAACAGTTGGGACAGGGCTTTCCACCGGTTGGTCATGTGTTGCGAATCGATGCGAAATGGTTGTCAAACCTTTATGTATTCATGGAAATGGGTGAAGCTCGTTATCGGGGTTGGGATGACGGGTGATTAACTCGCACTCTCTTCTCGTTGGCTATGAGGAAGAGATTGCGGGTGTAAGCGATGGTGCCGAAAAGCTGTCCGACGATGAGCACGGCATCGGATCGAATGATGCCATAGGTGAGAATGAGCGTTGAACCGATGAGACTAATGACCCAAAAACCTGCAGGGAGACGCGATTCGTTCTTGTTGTGGGAATAAATCCACTGATAAACGAAACGCAGTGTAAAGAGCACCTGTCCCGCGGAACCGAAAACGAGCAGCCACGGTTTCACTTCCCCATTGTTTAGGAAGCGTGTCACGAACTCGCCGGCGTTCTCTGCCACAAAGCCTGTTGCCACCAACGGCGTAACCGTTAAGACCAGTCGGGCGATGCCGGGTAGATGTTTCCATACTCCTTTGAGGTTTAAGTTCCAGAGATAGATATAATAGGAAATGAACTGTCCGAGAATGATGGCGAAGTCGTTGCGCAACCATCCGTAGATGCAGAGCAGATAGGCTCCCATGAGGCTCAGCACCCAGAAGATGGTGGGCGAGAGCACGTGGCGCGCCCTTTCCGATAGAATCCACTGTACGAGGATGCGTGCCGAGAAGAATGTTTGTGCCAAGAAGCCGATGGCGAGTGTGAGGATGCCGTCAGCCATTTTCGCGGTTTGGTTTCATGTAATTGTTTTCTGCTACCTTGTAGTTGATATAGCGCGTTTTCATCCAGCGATAAGCAAAGCAGTCGAAGAACGGTTGAACCCAAATCGGTCATTAGAAAAAGCTTCTTGTCATTTTCTAATGACCGCCATTAGAAAAACAGCATTGTATATACTTGATCCATAAATATTTACTAAC
>QWCJ01000145.1_pt1 | contig 29481 bp, 15 predicted proteins | sample 1972501 | NCBI WGS metagenome assembly QWCJ01 (sample SAMN09866711, study PRJNA288562) | Human vaginal metagenome isolate term2_vaginal, whole genome shotgun... | isolation source: vagina | host: Homo sapiens | place: USA: California
CCTATTGGCTTATATAAATCGTACTTTTCACATTATTAATCCTTTACGCTGATGAAACGTTTTTCCAAATTATTGTATGGCCTTTTCTTCGTTGGCTTGTTCACCCTTTGGGGATGCCAAACTGATGAATTTCAATCCATCAGCACAAACAATAGCGAAAGTAATTTTGTAGAAGAAAAAGAGGCCTTGGAAATCGCAGGGAACTTCCTTGAGCAGAACAGTGATGTGGCCCAAGTGAAAACCAGGGCGAACGGCATACCTGAACTAAAAATGGTTTATACTGATGGTAAACCGCTTACCCGTGCTTCAAATGCACAACGCTCCACTTATTACATCATCAACTATGGTGATGATGGCTATATTGTAGTATCCGCTTCTAAGGGTACCTATCCCATTCTTGGCTATTCTACCAACGGTAAGTTTGATCCTAACAGGATACCTGTGAATATGCGAGAGCTTCTTGACGGCTATTCTAAAGAGATACGCTTTGCCTATGACAATGTAAAGATAGACGACCGTATCAAGCAAATGCGCCAGACGGCTATTGCAGGAACCAATCAAGAGATGAATGCGCAAACAGCAGTAAGTCCGCTGTTAGCAAATATTCATTGGAACCAAGCCCCTTATTACAACGCTTACTGTCCAGCCAACTGTCCTGTGGGTTGTGTAGCTACAGCTACATCCCAAATCATGCGCTTCTATGAGTATCCTGCTCGGGGCAGGGGATACCACTCTTACAACTCCAGCTATGGAACACTATCTTTCAATTACAACTATGATTTGAATTGGAAGAACATGCCGTATTCAGTGCTCCGTGGCTCCAACGACGATGTGGCAAGTCTGTGTTACGGTGTCGCTGTGGGCCTGGACATGGGCTTCTCGCCATCTGGTAGCGGTACTTTCCAGCAGTATGTTCCGCAGATGTTGAAGAATTACTATTCTTATCCTGATGCCGTAACCAGTTTAGAGCGTTCAAACTATTCCACCACACAGTGGGAGAGTATAGTGCGCAATGAGCTTGACAATCGCAGGCCCGTGCAATATGCCGGAAGTGGCGACGGTGGCGGTCACTCCTTTGTTTGCGATGGCTACAGTTCTAACGGATATTTTCACATCAATTGGGGATGGGGCGGATATTCAGATGGTTACTTCCTGCTCAATGCGCTCGACCCGAGTGGATTAGGTATTGGTGGTGGCTCCGGTGGCTTTAACTATTGGCAAACCATTGTGGTTAATTTCGCACCTCCAGGTTATAATGACGGTAACGACCCCGATCCGACGCCCGATCCGACGCCGACAGATAATTACGCGCCTTCTTATTCAGACTATTTCAACTCCACCTACATTTATTATGTAAGTATCGGCGACATGCAAAACTATAGTGGAGCTTCTTCCTACACATTCTTCAATAATAAGAAAGTGGAGCTTGAGGCTGGTAGCAGCAACTACATTACGCTCATGCCGCGATTTCCTAACGGGGTTTATCCCATGTATTGGTGTGTGTGGGTAGACTTTAACGGTAACAAAAAGTTTGAGGACAACGAGCGTGTGTTGGCTCAATACATGAATTCTGACAACTATTTCTATCGTATGTTCAAGGTTCCCACCGACGCCGTGAAGGGAGAGACTCGGGTGCGTGTCAGTGCAAAATGGGGTAGCTATCCTAAGCCTGACGAACATTTCACTTATGGCGAGGTTGAGGATTATACAGCTGTCATTACGAAGCCTTCTGTGCCAGAACCTGATCCTAAGCCAAATCCAGACCCTGACCCAGACCCTAAACCAGATCCCAACCCCGACCCGACACCCGATCCTACACCTGATCCAGACCCTGATCCGACACCCAATCCAACTACTTACTGTACTGTTGGAGCTGCCAATTTCTCATCAGCTTATATCAGCCAAATTAGTCTTAGCACCATGACGAAGGTGTCTGGCGGAAGTGCATACTCTGACTTTACTTCTTACATTGCGTACGCAAGCCAGGGGCAGTCTTTTAAGTATGTGCTCACTCCGGGTTTCAAATCTTCTTTCAGAAATAAGATGTATTGGCGTGTTTATGTTGATTTCAACAACGATGGAGTATTCTCACCAAACGAGAAGAAGGTGGAACGCTACTCTTATTATGGTTTCTCAGGCTACATATATGTACCTGCAACCACTCAAAAGGGTAACTATCGCATACGAATTATAGCCAGCCCCGACCGTTATCAAGATCCATGTGGAGGATTCTCCAATGGTGAGGTTGAGGATTACACGCTGCAAGTGCGTTAAATATCAAGCCGTTTAGAGCTGATAGATCAGTAAAACAATAATTAAAAGTCCGTAATACCAGTGATTGGTATTGCGGGCTTTTGCCTTATACACAATATGCCTGTGCGGGCCTTTCTTCTTTCTTTATCCCACTTTTTGTTGCGTATGTATACGTTGATCCGTCACTTTGAAAAGCTCTTTATCAACATATTGCTCGATAATTTTGAAAGAATATCTTGCATGTAGCCATACTTCACATATACTGTTGCAACCCCAAAAAATCTGTTGCATAAATGTTATTTCTCTCCTTTTTTATCCCTAAAATAACGGACAAATGGTGGCTCAGGATTTGTGTATTTGCAATCGACTACCTCTTTGCTCGCAAATACGCCAAAAATGAACGGTTTTTACAACGTGTTGTAACATAGATAGTTGAGACGTATTAGAAGTTGCGACAACTAAAATGGTCATCTGTTGGCTTGCCATTAAGGCTTAATCGCCATGCGTTTAAGGCTTAAAGGCGAGTCGATTAGGCTCGAAACGCGGCGCGTTTGTAACCTAATTGCGTTGCCTATCGGTATCAATCGCATGCTACCAGTGCTATGACTGTGTTACCGTAACTTGTCTTTTGATGAATTTGCACGATTTTCAGGCTCTGTAATGGTAGTGTGGTGGGTGCCGTTTTTTGTGATTATTTTTTGACAAATTGTCGTGGGTGAACACGTTTGCGTATCTCTTAAGACTATCATATATAATAGCCAAGCGGAACAGACGCTCACTTGTCGTCTGTCCCGCTTATAATACACTCAAGGCTTAGCCTTGCGAGCTTCCCATGACGTGTCGCATGGCGGAAAGCTAAGCAAAGCTCCACCACGGCCCCATGGGTTAAGGCTTGGTCTTGCTTACCTTGGTGAATAACACGCGCAAGGGGCATGACAACATGACGGGTTCACCCTCCACAGCAGAGTATTCCATCATCTCATAGGTTTCTTTCCATGTAGATCCCCAATCCATCTTGACGGTGTTTTCCACTGGCTTGTAGTCGTAGATGGTCATCTCAAGCATCTCCTCGCCAGTTTCCTCGCTCTTCACCAATCTAAATCCTACGCGAGCCTGCTTTATGTTTTGGTCTTTCTCGTCCATGGACAGGTTCACGTTGTCTATCCTCAAGACGCTAAGTTGCACTTTGGGCATTGGCCATCCGCCATACTCTTGCATCATTTCTATGCGCGTGCCCATGTAGGTGGCCTTGCCCGGGGCTGTGAAATAGTTTTTCAACTTGCCTTTCAGTTGAGGCGTGAAAATGTAAGCGTCGTTGTCTCCCTTGAACGTTATGAAGTCGTTTTCGGGCGTTCCATCTACCAATACTTCCGCGTTGGCTCCCATGTTATCCTTTAGCCACTTGGCGTTAGACACGGTCTTGAAGGCCCACGTGCCGTTGAAGTTGGCCGGCCCTACTATTTGTATGGTCATCATGGCGTTTTCTCCTACTGACAGGTTGTCGGTAGCGGGCAGCCTGAGCACTATTTTGTCCTTGCCTTTTTCAAGTTTCAGAAAGTCGAGGGTGATAGTACCGGTGTTGTCCCCTGGTTTGAAGACTATTTTCTTCTCGTCGTTCGCAAATTTGAAGTGTGTGCCCTCGACGGCCGTGGAGAGCTCTTTGTCTAACTCGACATCTAATTTTGTCTCGGTGTTGAAGCTGAAACGGTCACCCTTGTCGGTCCTGATGGACACGGCGAAAGCGTTGGACAGCGCCAACTGAGCCTTGGTGTCCTCGAACGAGTAGATATTGGCTCCCACGAAATACACCTCAGAATACTTGAGTATACCCACTTTCACGCCGTTTGTAGGTTGCAGCGTTGCCATGAGAGTCTTGCTGGCAGACACTTTTTTCCGGGTCAATGTGATAAAGGCTTGGCTTTCGCCTTTTTTTACATGAAAGGCGTTTGCCGATGCCGTGAAGTCCACGCCCTCTTCGGCTCCGGTGAATTTCACGGGTATCTCAAGGTCGATCTCGGCTGGCTTGATGGTTTTCATGCCAAGTCTTACCGTGGCCCCCACCTCGTTTTGGAGGGTGTAGTAGGGTTTCTCTGTGCCTACGGGCATGCCTGTCTGTGTGCTCTCGTCTTCTTTGCAAGATACGAAAACAAGGCAGAGCAACGTCATTAGAAATATGGTTTTCTTCATGATTGAAAGTCTATATGTCAATAATGTTATGCCTATTTTACGGCGTTCTCGTACTCATTTTTCACGCTGTCCACCATGTCTCGTTCCTCATTGGTTAGCGAGGTGGGGTCGGGCAGCTTGTAAACACGGTTTGCCGTGGCGTTTTTGTCAATGCGCGGTGGCATCTCATCGGCCTTTTCGCATGCGCAGAAAGTTGCCATGCCGATACACATCGTGGCTGTGAGCGCTAATTTGAATATATTGTTTTTCATCGTTCGTTCTCCTATATTGAATGTTATATGGCATCTTTGTAGCCTTCGTTTTGCACGATGCCGGGATTAATGCGCAGCTCAGACTCTGGGATGGGCATGGTGTACATGTATTTCTCCGTGTTGTAGCGCAATCCGTCGTAAGCAGTCCAAAATTCGGGTGTGCCGTTTCGTTTCAGCTCAAACATGCGATCGCCCTCCATGAACATCTCTTTGCGGCGCTCATTCAGAATCACAGCCATGAGTTTGGACAGTGGTTTGCCCTCGGCATCTACCACGATGCGTTCTTGGCTGTTCCTCTCGGGCAACTTGTCGAGGCTCAGTGGCTGGGCGTCTTTAATGCGCAGGCTACGTAGCAGGTTGATGGCGGCCAATGCTTCGGCATCTTTGCCCATGTGGGCGTAGCTTTCTGCCAGCATGAGTTGCAGTTCGGCGGAGCGCATTCCGCAGAAAATGGGCTTTGTAGCCTTGCGCTTTTTGTTTACAAATAGGCTTGCTCGCACATCGTTTGCTATCTCGTCTTTCGCAAAACACAGTAAGTAACGCTTGCTTACAGGCCGATAGGCTATGGAAGCGGCTTTGCTTTCGTACTCCTGCACGGTGGTGGTGGTGGTCGAGCGATATGCGGTCATAATATGGTTGCCCTCTTTAGGAGAACCGGGGTTGATGACCATCATCTTGTATGCCTCGCCTCCCACAAGTGGGTATAGCTTGATTAGCTCATTTGCCAAAGGCACCACCTTGTCCCATTGTTCTGTCCAGAAATAAAGCTGCGCTAAATATCCTTTAGTGACAGGCTCCGTAAAACGATACAAATCGTTAGTGCAATGATAGTTGATAGAGGCTTTCAGGTCACGCTCTATTTGGTCAATGGTTTGCTGTAAGGTGCTACGGATAGGCCGAGCTTCCATGTCAAAGCTAATCACCAATGGCAATCCTAATTGCTTGTCGAACTGTCCCTTGATGGGCGAGGGACAAAACATGCGCATAAGCTGGTAGTAAGCCACGCCGCGCAGGGCATAGGCGGCGGCCAAGACATTGTTAGCCTCTTGGCTGTCTCGTTCTTTCATGTTGGCGATTACGATGTTGCAGTCTCGAATCAGGGCATAGTTTCGCCAATATGCCGATTGCGAATAGCTGTTGACAATGTTGCCGATATAGAATGGCATGGCTCTTCCCGATTGCTCGGTGAGGCTGGCTTCGAAGTCGTCGCCCCCCGCAAGGTCAAAGTCAAGACAAGCGGAGGCGTTAAATACAACATAGTTTTCGCTGCCCTCATCAATGACGTTGAGATATGGGTGGATGAGAGCGGCAAACTCTTCTGCCGTCTTGGGGATGGTGCGTCCATACGGTTTGATGTCAAGGTATTTATCGCACGAAGTCAACAGCAGTATTGTCGATATGATAATGAATATTTTCTTCATGTTTTGATGTGTTATGATTTAGAAACCTACTGATAGTCCGAATGTGAATGTTCGTGCCATGGGGTAAACCGCTCCGGGAGTTTCTGGGTCTATTCCCGAGTAGTTTGTCAGCGTGAGCAGGTTGTTCATGGTGAACGATACAGACAGTGAGCTGAGGCGTAATGAGCGAATAATCGATTCCTCAAACGAGTAGTTCAGGTAGAGAGAGCCTATTTTGAAATAGGATACGTCTTCCAATGTGGATGCCTTCGTAATCGTGCTCTCCGTTGTCATGTAGTTCTTCAGACCTAAAAACTCGCCGTATGCGTCGATAATCCGTGGGTATGCGTCGGTGCGTGGGTTGTCTGGAGTCCAGCGGTTTACCACGTCACGCCGCACGTTGAGATGGTTGACGTACAAGTCGTTGATTTGCGCGGGGATGCGCTCAATGGTCTTACCCTCGAGAGAGCTGTAGTCCACGGGGCAAGTTACGTCGTTCACGATTTTGCCACCAATAGAGAAAGAGCCTCCCACGCCAATGGAGAACCGCTTGTAAGATAGACTGATGCTGTAACCGCCATTGGTGGGTGCGTTGCCCGTGCCAAGGTAGAACAGGTAGTTCTCATAGTTGTAGTAGTCGGCCGCGCTGTTGAACACCGCGTCGGGGCGAGGCTCGTAGGCGTAAATACCGGTCATTTCGTCTACGCCGATAAGTTTTCCGCTGAAGATACTTCCCAATGGATAGCCCTCGTATCTCCCGGAGCTGAGGCCCGAAGTGGGTGGCGTGTATTTCACCAACTTGTTGTAGTTGTATGCCATGTTGGCCGTCAACGAGCCGCTCCAATCTTTTGTTTTCAAGAATTGGGCATACAATGTAAGTTCCAATCCATTGTTTTCAAGGGTTGAGGTGTTAAACTTTTGTGTGCTAAAGCCTGTTGTATAAGGCACTTTTATTTCTGACACGGCATCTTCCGTACGCCTTTTGTAGACCTCGGCGCTTAGTCGTAGTCGCTCGTTGAAGAAGCCCGCGTCTAATGATAGTTTCATGTCGCGTGTCTTTTCCCAGCGCAGTTTGTCGTTGGGGGCGTTCTTCAGGAAGCCCATGCGATAGTAGTCGTTGTCGGTTCGCCTGAACACATTGACATAGTCCATTACTAATTGGGGATAGACAGATTTGTTAATGTTGCCCGTATAGCCGAAAGCTGTTCTTACCGACAGACTGCTCACGATGGGTTTTAAAGGTTTCATGAAGTTTTCTTGGTCCACGTTCCATGACAGGCCGAGTGACCCCGTGGGGTTGAATTGTTCGTTGCTGCCAAAGTTGTTGGACCCATCTGTGCGTGCCGTTAGGCTTGCTACGTATCGATTGCGGTACGAATAGTCCATCGACATGTAGAAAGACGCAAATCGATCTTCCACGATGCTCTGTCCGCTCAGGCCGTTCACGATACTCGCGTAGCGCAGCAAGGTTCCGGTGTCAATCTTCGTGCCCTCGGGGAATGTTGGTATGGAGGCGTTTCCCGACACAGGGTCGTAGCCGTAACGCTTGGTGAAAATGCTTTTGGCATATTGCCCGCGAATCTCCGCCCCCAACAGCGCGCTCACGTAATGGTTATCCTTGAATGTGTTGAAGAAGTGGAATTGGCCGCGCAAGTTGTAGTTTTTGTTGTAAGCGGAGGATTGCGAGATGGAGCTGTACACTCTTTTCGAGGTTTGACGATTTGGCTCGAATGGCCTGTCCATCCAAGCCGCGTAGGTGTCCTTGCCGTTATAGTTGTCAGAGTTGTTGTTATTGTATCCATATGAGGCCAAGCCCTCGAAGTTCAGGCAATCGAGAATCTTCACCGATAGATTGGCGATGGTCGTGACGTTGAAGTTCTTGGATTCAGAGTTTGTGTTGTTTAGCTCGCGCAGCACGTTAAAGCCGTTGGGCGGCATGGGAAAATCCATGTTGCCATTGGCCAATCGCAAATAGTGGTATGTTTGGTCACCGGCGTAGCTGCCGTCATCGTTGTATGGCCGTTCGTAAGGGTTGGCGAAGTAGGCGTAATTGAACATGTCCACCCCGGCGGATGAGCCGTGAGACCCTTGCCAAGACAGGTCTATGGATAGCCCTAACTTGACCCTGCTGTTGGCTTGCATGTCTAATTTTGACGAAATGTTATAGCGGTCATAGCTGCTTCGTTTAACCAAGCCGTTGTTGTTGCCATATCCCAATGAGATGTAATAATTGCTTTTCTCGCCACCTCCAGACATGGATAGGTAGTGGCTTTGCGACACGGAGTTGCGAAACAGCTCTTTGAACCAGTCGGTGGAGTGGCCTCGTAGTTTTTCTATCTCGGCGTCTTGCTGTTGCTTCGACAGCCCCGCGTATTTGCCATATCCTGACCTTATCATGCCCACCGCGCCTACCACGGGGTATGTTTGCTTGTTGTTGAAACGGCTGGCGGAGAACTGATCCCAAAGTTTTTGCTCCCAGTCGAGTTTCTCGCTTGCGTTCATCAGGTTGGCGTCTCTTGGCGGTGTCGTGGTCAATGACACGTTGGTGGAGTAGCTCAAGTGCATTTTTCCTTTTTGTCCGCGCTTGGTTGTCACCACGATTACGCCGCCAGCGGCACGCGAGCCATAGATGGCGGCTGCCGAGGCATCTTTCAATACCGTCACGGACTCTATGTCATTGGGGTTGATGCCGGATATGCCATTGGTGAATATCTCGCTGAAATCGCCAGCCCTGATTTGGCTATTCGTGGCTATGGTGGGCACGTTCTGTTGCAATGGCACGCCATCTACCACCCAAAGAGGGTCCGCGTTGCCAGTGATGGTGTTGGTTCCCCTGATTCTCACCTTAGCCGTTTCGCCGGGTCTACCTGACAATGCTTTCACGTCCATGCCCGCAACCTTGCCTTGAAGCAACAGGTCGAGGTTGTTCAAAGGTCTGTCTTTCAGTTCCTTGGCGTCTATCGTAGCCACCGAGCCTGTGATACGGCGCTTCGTGGTGCGCTGATAGCCGGTAACAACAACTTGATCGAGTGTCTTCTCGTCGTTGCTTAGCGTGATGGTGCCGGATATAGGCTTGTTCACAACGAGCACGCGAGGCTGCATGCCCAAATACGAGACGGTGATTTTTTCACCTTTCCTAACCCAAAGTTTGACCTTTCCATCCATGTCGGTCAACACGGGGATGGGCTTGCCCGACACTTTTACGGTAGCTCCGGGCAGACCTTCTCCTGTCGCGTCCACAACGACAATGTCGACAAGAATGTCGGAGTCGCCGTGCGTATTTTGTGCATAGGTAGCTTGCAGAACGCATGCACAAAACAACATCAATAATAAAACTTTTAATTTTGTCATACTGTCCGTCATTTTGTTATTTATGGTTGATAATGTCAATGTCTCTCTCCGAGGGGGTGATGAGGTTCTCCTTGAAGTAATATCTTATCAGGTTCTGATAGTAATTGTTCCACACTCCATGGTCTTTCCCGGGCAGGATTATCATGTCAAATCGCTTGTTCTTGTCTATGAGAGCCTTGGCCAAGCGCAGCGTCGAGGCGTAGGGCACGTTGTCGTCCACGTCGCCCGATATGAGCAGGAGCTTGCCTTTGAGGTTCGCGGCCAATTCCATGTTGGTTGGAATCTTCTTTAATCCGTGGAAAGTCTCTCCCCACCACTGTATGTAAATGTTGTTGTCATGGTTGCCGGAGGCCGCCACCCCCACCTTGTAGAAGTCTGGATAGGTCATCATGGCGGTCGCGGCCATGGCTCCACCGCCGGAATGCCCGTATATACCCACCCTTGTTGTATCTATAAACGCATATTGCCGGGCGAGCGTCTCAATGGCGTGTTTGTCGTCCGCGATGGCGTAATCGCGCAAATTGCCGTATCCATAGCAGTAAAAATCGCGTCCTCGCAGGGGCGAGCTGCCTCTTGGCGCCACTGTCACCACCACGAATCCCATCTCCGCCAAACTCTGGTTTCCGTTGTCGTCAATGGCAAACGAGCGTGGCAATTGGTCGTCTTGCGGTCCTGGATAGACGTTGGAGATGATGGGATATTTCTTGGCTGGGTCCATGTTTGTGGGTGTGTACATCAGTCCGTAAAGATCCGTCTTGTTGTCGGCGGCCTTCAGTTTGACGCGCTTGGGTGGCATCCAGCCGGCTTTTCTCAATTTGTTGTCATCGCGTTGGGCAAACTTAAAATACCGCTCGCCGTTTTTCATGGACACAATGTTGTACACTGTCGGCAAATCCATGCGCGAGTAACTATCTATGGCATACATGCCGTCATCGCAGAATTGCAATTCGTGCGTGCCGTCTCCGTGGCTCAGGCACTGTTGCCCCATGCCATCAAGCGAGGCCCTGTATTGAAATTTGTAATAAGGGTCAACGCTCTTTTCATTTCCGTACCCGGTGAAATAAACTTGTCGTTTGAGCGTGTCGATACGGATTATGTTGCCCGCCACAAGATTGTCACCTTTTGTCACTCGACGTATCAACTTGCCGTTCCTGTCGTAAAGGTAGTAATTCCCTTTGCCTGTTCTCTCCGACCACCACAAAATTTCTTTGCCTTTATTTAGCAGTCGGTAATCGAAGAGGTTCACGTTGACATGTGGACGGCAAACCTCGCTTATCACGGTCTCCACCTTTCCGGTGGGAATGTCGACCCGACAAAGTTCCAGAGTGTCCACCCCTCGGTTCCTGCGTATGAAATATAGGTCATCGCCCGCGTCGCCAAAGTTCATTGACACAAACTGGTCTTTAAATTTATAGATGGGCAACAAGCGCCCTTCCCGCTTGTCCGCGTCATACCAAAACAGCTTGAACTGCCTCACATGCTTCTCGTTGGGCAGTGGCATTTTTTTTGTTATGAGCTTGGGGCGTCTCTTGGCCAAGGCGTTGATGATATACAGGTCGCCCACCTTGCTGTCGTCATTGACAAAGTTCAGGTATATGTGCCCTTTCCATTTGCCGCTCTGGTTGCTTTCCAAGAGCGTGTCTTTGGCCGATTTGTAGCAGTATGAGCCGTTCTCCACACCGTCCGTGGTGAGCTGTGTCGTCGTGCCAGTGCTATTGTCCCGTACGTACAGGTTGTATTTGTCGCCAAGCATTGTAAACGTGGAGTCGGCCGTTGATGAGCCAGTATGGTAAGATGGCACGCGCGAACGGTTGCTCCGCGACGTTGTTTCGCGATTGTCCAGGGTCATTTCTCCGCTTTTCCTATGGTACACCAAGCGTTTTCCTTTGCGTGTCCAGTAGAACTTGGACGTGTCGTCTGCGCTCATCTCGATAGAGTACAGCGTAAAGTTAGCGGTGGTCATCGTGGTGTCGCCGGTGAGTTTGCGATATTGTCTCACAAAGTTGTCGACGTTATCGACCAGTCGTTCAGGCCTCCTGTTTTTCAGGCTTACTATATAATATACGTTCTGCCCATTCTCCATTTTGTTGTATTTCACGAAGTGAGAGCCTTTCACCCAATCGGGCAAGACGGCATTCTCGTAATACAATTTAGAGAGGTTGGCCTCTGACATCCGCTCCACGCGTTTCCAGTCTACGTTTTGGCTTTTGGCCGTGCACGCGCATAAGCATGCCGCGCCAAGTATGGTTATTTTAAGAAATCTCATATATCCTATTTGTATTGTCGTGCCATTTTCACTGCCGCTAACGCATCCACAATGCCGTTGCACACCGACAGCCCTTGCTCGTCCATGCGCGAGGCGCTCTCCATGAGAATGTGTTTCACCTCTGTGGCGGTGAGTCTTGGAAAATAAGAACGTATCATCGCCGCTACGCCGGCTACCACCGGCGCGGCCAAACTGGTGCCTTGCGAGAGGTCTTTCTTGTTGCCTGGAAATACAGACGCGATGTACTCGCCCGGCGCGAAAATATCAACGTTTCGCGCTCCATAGTTTGACATTTTCGAGGCGCGCCCATGCATGTCCGTCGCTCCCACACGTATGTAGTTGTCAAAGCGCCGTCCCTGTTTGTCCACCGCTGTCGGGAAGTAGTTCGTGCGGTCTATGTCCTTGTGGTTGTTGCCTGCCGCTTGCACGATGAGCGCGTCGTGTCGCGCCGCGTAGGCGATGGCATCGTTCACCATGTCAGCCTGTGGCGAGGTGTATTTTCCAAAGCTCATGTTGATGACCTTGGCGCCATTGTCAACGGCGTAGCGTATGGCCGTGGACACGTCCTTGTCATACTCATCGCCGTCGGGACAAATTCTGATCGTCATAATCTTGGCCTCGGGACAGATGCCCTCATATCGTTTGTCGTCTGGCGTTTGTCCGGCGATGATGCCAGCCACGAACGTGCCGTGCTCGCATCCATCCACCGTGAGCGTGTTGTTTCCATAGTGGATGTCGCTTGCGTCGTTCATGTTGTCGCCCATCAGGGTGCGCTTGTCAATGTCGCGCTCTATGCTGGCAATTCGATTTTGCATGAGTTGCAGTGCCGCTTGCTGCCTCTGCTTGAACTTTGCCCAACTCATGCTTCCTCCGGAGCGCACGATGTCTGCTATCTGCGCGCTCACCCAACTCTCCCATCGAGGCTCGTTCACGTCAAGTCGCATCACGTTTGTCACGCTCATGGTATCGGCGTCGATGCCCGGCATGGCTTGTACGGTCGAGTCTATGGCGTGGCGCGCCATGGCTTTTTGTTGTGCAAAGGCGTAAGCCTTCAAATATCCGTTAATGCTCGCGGCCTTGCGCATGGCCAGATAATATTGGTATTCGGCGTTGTTTGCCATCTCTTCGGCGTTGACATGCTTGTATTTTGGGTACAAACGCTTAAACTCCCTGAACTCTTGGGTGCCCGCGGAGGTCATGTTGAATGTTCCATCGGCCGTGCCAAGGAAGTTCCAGCCGTGCAAATCGTCCACGTAGCCATTGCCGTCATTGTCCTTGCCATCTGGTTTCTCCTTGGGGTTAGGCCACAGGGCGGGCCGAACGCTCTCAAGGGTGGTGTCTATGCCTGAGTCTATAACACCGACAACGATGTTTTTTTTGTTGCCAAACCATCGTTCACCCATGTATATTCTTGCCGCCTCTGTGTTGGCTCCACGCAGGTTCTCACCGCACAGCTTGTGCCACCCGGCGTAATTTCTTATTTGTTTTGATTGCGAGAGGGCGGACGTGAAACACGCGCCCAAAATCAAGAGAATACCTATTTTTTTCATGTCATATACTTAATAAAAAGCGTAAAGCATCATAAAAAAATACAAATTTAGCTATAATAAAATGATTTTCCTACTTTTTCGCCTGTTTATTTGTAAATAATCATGTTTTTATGTTTTTTTACTCACATTTTCTTACATTGCAAACGCTGTTTGCAATAAATCCTCAAAAAAAACGGACAAAAGGTCTCTCGTGCTTCGCGTATTTGCAAGCAGCCGACCTTTCGCTCGCAAATACACGAAAAATGAGCATATTTCGCAACTGCCTATCATTTAGAAGGTTACGTTGCTTTGTATGCGAACCTGTCATTGAAAAACATTTGTGGGCTTGCCATTAAGGCTTAATCGCCATGCGTTTAAGGCTTAATGGCGAGTCGATAAGGCTCGAAACGCGGCGCGTTTGCAACCTGATTGCGTCGCCTATCGGTATCAATCGCATGCTGTCATCGCTATGACTGTGTCACCGCAACTTGTTTTTTGATGAGTTCGCACGGTTTTCAGACTCTGTAATGGTCGTGTGTTGGGTATCTTTTTTTGTGACTATTATTTGACAAATACGAGTTTGCTGCGTTGCGAAAAACAAAAAGAGGCAAACTGCTTTTGCGCAAGTTTGCCTCCAATGAAAAGGTCACTAATGGTCTAATTTTAAACTGCTCAGACTTGATGCCATATGGCATTTCGCGTCACTAATCTCTATTGCGGCGTGATCTCTGTGCCCAAACGTCTTGGGCTGTCGCCACATGTTATAGCCGACCGATTTTTTTGCCGTTGCGTATATACAAGCCTTTGGGCAATTTGTCGATGTTGGTGCCCAGATAATGACCGTTAAGACTGTAAATATTGGGGTTATGTTGGCGTCTCGTCAGCGTTGTGTGGCCTATGCTTGTGGGTAGGGTGTTTCCGTCTTTGTCTTTTATTGTGATGCTGTACACATAGATGCCATTGCTCGAGGTGATGGCCACGTCGCCGTCTTCGGCCACTTTTCCGATGCAGATTTGCTCTTGCAGGTTGTTCGGCGCGGCGTTGCCAAAGCCCTCTTCCACATTAAGGTTGTGAGCGTCGAGATAGCGAGGGTTGGGGTTTGTCACCGACCGGCATCCCACGATGACCGTTTGTCCCGCTTTTAAGTTGGGTATGACGATGGCCAAATTCTTGGCGTTGAGGTTGATGGCTTGCCTCTCAGCGTCGGCGTATATGCGCAGTTTGCCTATGCTTATGGGCTTCACGGTTTTTGTCCCGGGTATGTAAGTGCAAAACAACAGTCCACGCGCAAAGGCTGGTTCCATGTTGTTGACCATGAGTTTGCCGGCGTATCGCGACAAGTGCTTGGCCTCTACCGGCTCGGTGCCTGCCTTACCTATGGCGCTTGCGTTTTGGAACACGGGGTTGTTGCCGTTGTCAGTGGTTTTCTGCCATTTGCCAACGCCGCTCGCGTCGGTTTCAAACGCGTTCCTGTCTTTGTCGGCCATGAGGTTGAAAATCCATGTCTTCCCGAGTGCCGACACATGGTCCACGCGCTCGAGTTCTGACAGCCACGTGGGCACGTGCCCCAATCTTCGTTTCAGTTGTTCAGCGTAGAGCGAGTGGGGCAGTACGAGTGTGCCGTGGCTTTCGTCGCGTTTGGTTTGGCCGTCGGCGAACTTCATGTCGTAGTCGCCGTGTATGCCCACGATGGTAGGCGGCAACATTTTTATCCAGATGTTTTTGTTGTCCCACCAACGGTAGGGCAGCATCTTGAGCGTTTGGAGCGACGTGTTGGTCACGTACAGGTTCCAGAGCGTGAGATCGTCAAGGTGGTTGGGCAGCTGGTATTTGTCTCCACCGCATCGCAGTTGCATCAGTCCGCCCCGGCATACGTCTATGAGCGTGGCCCGCGGCTGTGTGGCGTGCGCCTCGAAACATGCGTCCACGCCCCATGCGCAGTTCCAGACGACAGTGCCTATGCTCTGCTTGGACACGCCGCAAGCGTGATATTGGCCCACGCTCTTGGCCCATGCGTTGCGCGTGTCGTTGTAAATGCCATCAGAGTAGTCGCTCACTTTGCCGATAAACACGCGCGAGGATACCTGCGAGCGAATGGAAGAGTGGCCACGGTTGCCCGTGATGAGGATGTCGTAAGCCGAGCAGTTGGCGCACCAAGTGAAAGTGAGGGCTTCGCTCACGCTGTGAAACGCCACGCGGCGCACCCATGAGTTGGTCAGCCTGACCATGTCTAAAGGCTTGTATGCGCCATCGTCTTCCCACGATCCGTGGTGCTTAAAGTCGGGTTTGGCATTGCCCACGAAGGCCACATCCTCCACGCCCACGTTCTCGTAGTGCCTGTATTTTTGGATGGTCCAGCCGTATTGACTTTCCACGGCGTGCATCAACGGCTCCTTAAATGTCACTTTGCCGTTGCCCACTGCCGCCACCTGATGGTAGTCTTCAACCTGCACCCCCTCTTTTATGAGGTTCGTCATGGTTTTGTACAAGTGTTGTCCTAACAACTCCTTGTTGATAAGCGCGCGATCGTTGTTCTTGAGATGGAGCGTCACCCAGTCGCCCACGTGGATGTTCTTGGTATCGTCAACCGTCACCTCGAAGCTCCCCTTTGGGGCGTCGGCGGTCACGTTGGCCCATACAGGGACAGGCTTTTCACCATTGTTCCTGATAGATAGCATGGTGGGTGAGGTCCACATGTTTTTAGGGTTTTTAGGCAAGTTGGGGTCTTGCATCACCAATTGGGTTTTGTCACGGCCTGCGCCCTTTATAATCAGGTTGCCCGCGACGATATTGATGGTCTCGGAGGCCCGTTGCCCGTCGCTGTTTGTGGAGTTGTCCGCGCTGGTGTGCAGGATGTATCGTCCTGCCGGGAAATAGATGATGGCGTTGGCTTGGCCGCCATTTTTTCCCGCCTCGTCGTTGATTTTGGCCACCAACCGGTCAAAGGCGGCACGGTCTGAGAGATCGTCGGTACCGTCAAGCCCATATTTTGTCACGTCGTAGACGGTGTAACCCAAGGTGTAGACATCGGCGGGAGCCACCTCGCCGTGCTTGTATCCGGCGAAGGAGAAATCCAAGAGTACGTTATTGGGCGATCGATTGACAAACTGTTGCCATGCGATGGTGGTGTTAGAAACACCACCATCCGCCATGAGTGGCAGGGTGGTGGTGAAAAGTATTGATACCAGTAAGTTTCTGTATCTCATAGATAAATGTTTCAAGATTATTTGACGATCTTCTTGCCATTCACGATGTAAACACCCCTCTGCAAGTTGTTCAGGTCGTTGCCCACATATCGTCCGTTCAGGTCGTAGGCCTTACCATCAGCCGTTGTCTTAACCTCAATTTCTCCAATGCCTGTCAAGACGTTCAGCTCATCTATGGACAACACTTTGCCAGAGGCATTCTTGACGGTGATATCGTAAACGTATATGCCTTTTGTTGAAGTAACCCAAGCAGCACCATCTGCAGCCACTGTGCCTTCACCGGTGTGATCTGTCTTGCCCGGTTCAGCATCTGTGGGTGCCACGAAAGTGTGTCCATCTTCAAAGTTAAATCCGTTAAGATAACGGTTCTCCTTGGATGTTGTGGAACGATATCTCACACTGACCTTCATTCCTTTCTTCAAACCGGGGATAATGATGGCCAAATTGCTGGCGTTGAGTTGCAACGCATTCTTGAATGCCTGTGTGTTATCAACATTGAACCAAATATTTCCAATGCCTGTTTCTTTTTTGGGATATATAGTTTTACATTCCTTTTTCTTATCCACATATATGGCGAACAGCAGGCCTTTTGTGAAAGAGAACTCTTTTTTTGATTTGTTAACGAGCGGATCGCCGCCTAACTTGGCAATGTTAGTGCAATCTACTGGCTTTTTGTTTCTGCCAATTCTTTCTGCTGACTTGTAGACGTTGTTGTCTAATTTCCATGATCCATCATTGACAGCAACTGTCAATTCTGCCTTCTGTGCATCCGAGAGGTTTGCAAAGTCATAAGTCTTTGTCGTTTCCTGCGCATTCATGGTCACGGCCACAGCGCACATCATGGTGATGAGTAAAGATTTAGTTTTCATACACTTAAATTTAAAAATGGTTGTATTTGTGTTATTATTGATTAAGTTCCAAGTCGTAGCTCAAGCCGTCTTTGCAGACAAATCGGATAGTAGTGGTCTTGCTGTCTTGCGCCACCAACTTGATATTGTCTGTCTCGTTGAACTTCCATTTGCCTATCAGAGTGACCGTGACGGGTATCTCCAAGCTTGGATTGTCTCTCCATGGCCGACCGTAGATGCTGCGTTCCACGCGCTTACCGTCTTTATAGACATCGTCGCTGGGCCCGCGATAGAGTGCGAGATCTGGCTGTGCCACGGTGAGTATCATATGTTTGGGCGTGATATAGCGTGCCATGGCAAGGCACGAGGTATCCGTTCGGGCTATCGGACTGCCCGGGAGGTAGCCCTTGGGGGGCTCGAAGAGTGCGTAAGAAATGGTGTTGGTGGCCTTGGACGACACGATGTGCGCGTCTCTGTTTTTGGCAATCACCGTGTAAGAGGGGTGCTGTGCAAACGCCTCCATTTGCTCGGCGGTGGCCTGAGGCATCACGGCATACTCGTATTCGGCATTCTTGGGTGCCTTGCCGTGGTTGATGACGAGCGATGTCCATGTGCCTTCGGTCTCAGCTCCGGTCTCCTCATTGCGCGATTTTTGCAGCACCAAGGGTGTGAACTCTGCCTTTTGCGGCGAGTAATAGCCCGTGCCGAGATTGTCTAACCACCATTTTCCGTTGTCATGGACGTCTTGCCAATACTTGCGGGCGGCGTTATCGTTGGCCTCCAATTGGAATATTGTGGTCTCGGTGGGGTATTGGTCTACGTCATTCTCAATGTCGCTGCCAAGACAAACGATAACCCTGTCGAAGAAGTGGTACGACTTGCGGGCGCGGTGCGAGCCGTTATACTTGTCGTGCTCGTGCAGCTTCATGGCGAAGTTGCCGTTCACGCCAAGTTGCGACAGGCCGCCTGCGAATGCCTCGTCAGAGTATAACATCTCTTCAACGCCAGACGAGATGTCCACGTTTCTGATCTTGGCTTTCAACTCGTCGAATGGCAAATGTATGGACGTTACACCCGGTATGCGGTTCCAGTCGAACCCGTCTTGAACCCATCCGCTGGTTTTTGGCGTTACGTCTACGCCCTCGGGGGCGGTCATAATCTGCATGCTTCCATAGCCCAAGTAGCGTCCGTAGAGGTTCTCGCCCACGTAGTGCTCGGCTCCCCAAAGATAACGGCTTGTGCCACGAACCACGGCCGACCAGTTGGCGCGGCGCTGTACGGCGGTACATCCATAGCTGAGCGAGAGGTTTCCTTGTGGGTCTTCCTCTGCAAAACAACCTTTGATTTGGAACCGCTGGTATGTTTTTTTCTCCAATGTGGAGCGTGGGTTGTTGCCCAGACGCATGTAGACGGCCGCCATGTCGCGGTCAAAGTCTTGCTGTTTGTCGGGTGTGCCTGCCATCGCCATGTAGGCATAGTGTATGGGTGTGAGCCTGCCTTTGCCGTCAGGATGGCGACCGGATAGGGCGAGTGGGAAGTGCAACTTGTTGCAATAGAAACGCATGGCCAGCAAAGCGTTCTTCACTGTTTGGTGCGCTAACTCGCCAACGGCAAACTGTGTGTCGCTCAAGATGTAAATCATCTGCGTCGCACCGTTGAGGCCTCCTACCGCATAGGCAGGATAATTGTTGCAATGGTGGTAGCCAGAGCCATCAATCTTGAATGCGTCGGCCAGTCCGGGGGCAGGTCGGCATCCCCAATCAAGCCAACGACTGCACGAGCGAAGGTACTGCACTTTCTCCGGAGAGTCGTCCATGAGAAGTATGCTCGACATGCATCCCACTGACGAAGTGTTGAACGTATCCATGTCAATGCCATTGCCAACCGGTTTTTGATAGAGCTTGTTGGTTTGCCCATACCATAGCATGGTCTTTACGGCCTCGTCTAATTTGCCCTCTTTTTTGAGCGCGTCTTTCATCAGGAAGTAGGCTATATACATGTCCCTGAGACTGTAACCATAATGATGAATGTTGCCCCAACAAGAGCCAAAGGTAACGCCTTGGTCAGTGATATGATCGTACATGAGCATGAACATATCCTTCAATGCGGCCTTGTCTGTCTCGTTGGTGGCATTGTTATAGCCAATGGCCATGCGTTGCATGAGCTTGAAATAGTCGGCCATCTCAAACCCGGTGCGTGTCAACATGTCCTTGTTCCAATTGGGAATCATTCGCTCGTAGGCCTCGGCATGGCGCACAAACCATATAGGCATGCCAGAAATGACGCCCTTTTTGCGGCTGATGCGATATTTGGCGAATTGCGTCCGCATCTCATCCATCTGCTTGGGATAGAGTTTTGCGGGTGTGTAGATGATGGAGCGGAACTTGTCTTCCATCTTCTTGATGTCGCAACGCTGTTCATCGGTGACAGGTTGCAAGGCGATGTCGGGCTGTATGCGGTAACTTTGGTTCACCACCAACCAGTGATTTTTGGTTTTCTTGTTGACGAAAGGCACTTGCAAGTCGGCCGTTTGCTGTCTTGGATCCACCTTGATGGCGGTGATGAGATGGTCGAAAAAGAGCGTGCCCTTGGTGTCGGGGGCTACTATCTTGACTTCGTCCATGCCCACTTCGGGTTTGCCCTGCATGTCGCGCTCATAGCATACCCATGCGCCCCGCCACCCTTTGAAGTTGATGCCAAAGGGAAACGAGGTGCAAAGTTTGCCGTTTTTGAGAAATTGGAAGGTAATGGTTTTGCCCGGTTGGGGCTTCTCGCTGTACACCCAAACGATGAAAGCCGAGAGATAGTTGTCCCTATCGCCCTTTATTTTAGGCTCAAACCGCAGGTCTCTTTTAAGGCTGAGAGTCGCGTTGGGAGAGTAATTCCATTGCAATGACTTCTTGCCGTTTTTGTAATGGGCGGTCGAAAGTTCCACGCTCGATTTGACGGTTTGCGCCGATTGCAAATCTTTCTCGTTCTCGAAAGAGAACATCCTTGGGTCGTCGAAGAGCTGACCCTTCGCCCCCATGGGTGCAAAGAGCCAACCGATCGCACCTAAAAGTATGATAGAAACTGTTTTTTTCATGCTTATTGATAATAAGATGTTGTTATCAATCCACGACCTTAACCTTGATTTCGCGGATAACTCTTGACTCGTGCTTGTAGTTGCTGTTGGTGGCTACGAACGTGGCCTTGTATTCTCCTGCCTTGTTATAGGTGTAGGAATAGCTGTTGAGAGCCTTGGTGATGTTTTTGATGGCCATGCCTTGATCAGGCGAGCAGGCATTGGACATGATAAGATCGGACACAAGCCAGCTGTATTTGAGAGGGGCACCGCCGCCTGAACTGTGGATAAAGAAGTTGCCTTTGCCTGCGTCTTTCAGGTTCCAGATGCCACTCATGTTGTTGGTAACGGTGCCGTAAGCCCTGTTGTCTTTCATGTTTTTCTGGTCTTTCAAGTTGTGTCGCCACATCATATTGAGGGGCGTGAAACCGAAATTACCTGCATAAAGGGTAGAGGTGGTTCCGTTTTTCAACTTGTTCTCTATCTTCATATCCACGAAATTCATGCGAGGTTGGGAAGCCTTGTTGCTGTGTCCGGTATAGGATATGGCCAATGCAAGGCGTTTGCCCAAATAGGATTTGAGGTCGATCTCGTAAGATATCGCTCCCTTGGCGTTGCCCGGAGCCTGTGGAAGCTCTGCCTGTGGCACCAAATCTTTCCACTTGTGAGCCTCAACCAACATGGAGTCGGCGTTGAAATCGTTTTTCTTCAATCCGGGGAAATCATCCGAAATCATCATTTTCAGCACGTTTTTCGTGCACTCTCCGTTGCCGTATTGCGCCCAAACCGAGAAGGTCAGCTTAGACGACGCGATGTCTTCGGGCGACACTTGGTCGCGGTTTCTGTATTGAAACTCATGGCCAGCCTCGCCACTGAAGAAAGATATGTTATCCGGATCGCCCGCGAAAAGGAATTGCACGGGCTGTCCTTTCTTGACGACGAAAGTGTCGTTTATCTTAGAAATGTTCTCGTTTTGCGCCACGTCAACGTTCAACATAGCCTCTTCGGTAAGTTCATTGTTACACGCTGCGAACATCGCTGCTATTGCGGAGAACAGTATATATTTGCTTATTTTCATGACATTTTAAATTGAATGTGAACAGAATATTTGTTTTTACCAACCGGGATTGTTTTTGTTGATAAGCTTGTTGACCGCTATCTCGTTGGCCGGGATGGGGAAATAGTTGTACGCATCGGATATTTGATAATACGTGTACACGTTGCTTGGGCCAAACTTCCAGTTGGTTCCACTTTGTGCGCGCGGTGCCAAGGCGTTCATATTCTTGACGTATTCGCCCCATCTAATGAGGTCAAAGCGTCGTGTCATCTCGAAGCACAGTTCCATGGCGCGCTCGTCTTTGACAGCCTGTCTAAACTCGTCCTTGGTCATTCCTTCTTCTAACGGATTGATACCCGCGCGTCGGCGCACTGCGTTGATGCACTCGTAAGCCTTTGCCGTGGGTGCGTCGTTCACCTCGTTCTCGCATTCTGCAATCATCAATAGCACGTCAGCGTAACGCAAGATAGGGAAGTTGATGGATGTAAAGTTCTTGTTCTTTTTGTCGGCCTCATATTCACGACGCCACTTTCCGCACGCCAGGTCATAGTCTTTGGTCTCGTAGGTTTTCTCCCGGTCGCCCTTTTTGGCATTGGGCTTTGCGTCGCCATAAGAGAAAGACTGGTCATAATATTGACCTTTCACCTCTTCTAACTTGCCCTTTTCGAATAGGCGGCCGTCCACTCCCTTGCCCTTTACAGACTCGGTGTAGGTGAATGGTGCGATGCTCCAGTTCATACGCTTGGTATCTCCGTTAGCGACATACAGCTCGTATAGCTTGGGTGTGCTCCAGAAGAAGCAGTAGCCAAATCCCGGATCAAGCTTGCCAGTAAGCTCAGTTTTGCTCGAAAGGTCGGGCCCCAGAATGCCTATGATATTGCCTACACGACCCTCCGTGCGAATATCTGTAGAGTAGTTACCGGTAAATTCAGCTTCCCACATACTCTCATTGGCAGTGGAATTATATCGGTTGGCGCACTGGTCGATGAAAAAGTCCCAATAGTTGGGGGCAAGGCTAAATCCTCCTTCGTCTTTCACTTTAGACGCAAAGAGTCCTGCCTGCTTGAAATATTCTTTTATTTTAGCCTTGTCTGGCGATGTTTTGTCTCGATAGTGTTCGCCTGCTCTGAACATGTACACTCTGGCCAAGATACCCCAAGCGGTCTCTTTGGTCACTCTTCCGGGGCGATACGCGATGCTGGAGGCTTTTAGAAGGTCGTTGGAACTCTCTTCCATCTCTTTGCAAATAAAATCGTATATTTTGGCTTTGGGAGTGCGTTCGATGTCCAATCCTACCACTGTTTGTGTGGAATAGGTCCTGAAAGGAACATCGCCCCAGCACTGTACCAAATTGAAATAGTAGAACGCGCGCAAGAAACGAGCCTCGGCAGAGTATATTTTTCTGTTCTTTTCGTTTATGTCAGACACTTTGTTTATCTCTTCCAAGAAGATGTTGGCACGATTGATACCCGAATAAAGCGTGTACCAAAACGTATAAACTGCGGGGTCGCTGGTTGTTGCGTTGTTAGAAATCAATCCTTCTTTGCTTGGCGCGCGTCCTGGCCCTCCATACGCTTCGAGGTCGTCGCCCCCCACAAGATAAAAATATTGGTTGCCGTAAAACGATGTCTGCGTTAGTATGGCGTAGACCCCTCGAAGAAAAGACTCGGCCTCTGTTTCGTTGTTAAAGTAGTTGTTCGAGGTGGTTCTGGTCGGCTCTTTATCGAGAAAGCTGCACGAACCAAGCCCAACTACCGTAGCCATGATTAATATAATAGACTTAAAGTATTTCATATTTGAATGAGTTTGGATGGATAATTTAGAAAGTAAGGTTAACGCCAAAGCTTACGCTGCGAGCGCGAGGATAGGCCGAGAAGTCAAGGCCTGGGGTCAAAGCGCCGTCTCGAATTGACACCTCTGGGTCGTAGCCATAATAGCTCGAGAATGTGAGCAGGTTTTGTCCGGCGAGGTATAAGCGCAGTTTGTCTATACCCCAGCGACTTGTCGTGGTCTTTGGCAGGGTGTACCCCAATGTCAATGTCTTGAGTCTCAAGAACGAGCCGTCTTCTATCACACGCGTAGAGAACACGCGGTTAGAGCTTGAAGTGGTGGCTCGGGGTATGTCGCTGGTGGGGTTTTCTTCTGTCCATCTGTCGGCATAACTTGCGTATTGGTTCAACTCGCGAGCCTTGTTCCACGAGCTTTCAAACATGAGGCGGTTGGCATTGAGAATGTCGTTGCCGTAAGACCACTGGAAAAACATGCTCAACTCAAAGCCATCATAGGTGAATGTGTTGGTAAATCCACCCGTGTGGATGGGCAGGCCGTTGCCAATCATGGTACGGTCATCGTCGTTGATGACACCGTCACCATTAATGTCACGGTATTTTGGCATACCGGGCTGTGTATTATTTTCGGATGCGAAGTGCGGCACATTGGCTTTCAGCGTGTACGAATTGCCCGACTTGTTGAAGTCGTCGTACTTGTAAGTGCCGTCGTATATATAGCCAAACATGGCTCCCATGGAGTATCCCACCTTTGCGATATAGCTGGTTTGGGTATTGAAGTTTTGGTCGAATTGCGCCGAGGTGAGCAGTGAATTTTGGTTTTCAGCCAACGCCATCACCTTGTTTTTATTAAAGGCTATGTTGAAATTGCTGGTCCATTTAAACTTTTTTGTTTTCACGTTGACGGTGTTAAGCGTAAACTCCAATCCTTGATTTCTCACTTTGCCAATATTTTTCATGGCACAGTTAAATCCAGATGAGGGAGCTAAGCTGGCCATCAGCAACAAGTCGCGTGTAGACTTGCTGTACAAATCGAGCGTCATGTTGATGCGCTCGTTCAGGAAACTAAGGTCGAGACCCAAGTTCCACTGTTCTGTTGTTTCCCATTTAAGGTCCCTATTAGGTATGGTAAGGGGCACCATACCTACGTTCCTGTCATCATTATCATAAGGATACACACCGCTTGGCACTGTGCCTAAATTGGCAAGGTTGCCGTTGGCGTCTTTCAGTAGCTCATAAATGCCGTATGTGTCATATTCTCCCACGCGGTTGTTACCCGTCAATCCCCAGCTCAGGCGCAGCTTACCGTTGCTCGCCACGTCTCGTATGGGGTTCCAGAAGCGTTCTTCCGTAAAGTTCCATGCCAGCGCTCCCGATGGGAAATAGCCGAAACGGTTCTTGCCCCTAAACTTAGAGCTTCCGTCAGCACGCATGGTGAACGTAGCATAGTATTTGGATTTGTAGTTGTAGTTGATCGTGCCAAAGAAGGACATCATCGACCAACTCGATGCCGCAGAATTGGTGCGGGTGGGGGTACCTTGGCTCATGCCCGCCATTCCGAGATTCTCATTAGGAATGTTGATGGTCTTAAACTGATAGAACTCATAGTCAGAATTTTGGAGAGAGAAACCCAACAGCGTGTTGAAAAAGTGTTGTTTTTTCAGGTTTGTCTGGTAGGTCAGGGTGTTTTCGTTCAGCCATGTGGCACGTTTGTAGCGTGTCACCTGTGCGTTCACCTTCTCGATGGATGTCTTTCCGCCGTAGCGTGTCTTGGAATTATTAAAGTTGTCCAAGTTCCAACGAGCATCCGTATATCCGCCCGAAACCTTCAGCCTCAGTCCTTTCATGATTTCATATTGTAGAAATCCGTTGAACTGTATATATGTGTTGTTTCGCTTATTATACTCATTGTTGAGCGACATATAGGGGTTGAAGCGGTAGTCGTTGGAGTTGTTCACATCCTCATCGGTGGCATTCTCCAGCAGTGATGTTAGTGGCAGGCCCGGTTGAGTTACTGGGCGATAGCCCCACACACTATAAAAGAGGTTGTTCATACCCGAATAAGACGCTTGCGATGGCGAGGCGCCCATTTGGTTGGTCTGCGAATAGTTTACATTCAGGCTCACCTTGAGTTTGTTTTTGTCTATCGTGGTGCCCAAGCGTCCCTGCGTGCGGTTATAGTTGGAGTTAATCACGATACCGTCTTGATCAAAATATGACAGAGATGCGTTGTATCTCAAGCCTTTGTCGCCTCCGTTGATGCTCACGCTATGGCTCTGTATGGGGGCGGCCTTGAAGATCATATCCTGCCAGTTGTATTGCTCAATGTTGCGGTAATCATCCAATGTCCACTGCTTGCCATCGTGTTTCGCGAGGTAAGTATCCGCGGCTTTCTCTGGGTACATCTCGTTCTGCAGGCTCACAAACTGGTACGCATCCATCATTGGTATCTTGCGCGTTATGGTCTGCCAACCTATGCTGCCGTCATATTGTACCTTAGGCTTGCCAGCTTGGCCGCTCTTGGTCGTGATGATGATAACGCCATTGGCGCCGCGAGCACCATATATGGCTGATGCTGACGCATCTTTAAGTATGTCTACCGACTCGATGTCAGCTGGGTTGATGCTGCTTGCGATGGATGGGTCTTCCACCGGGAAGCCATCTACTACATAGAGGGGAGAGTTGTCTTGGGTGAGCGAGTTGTTGCCTCGTATCACGATATTCATCTTGGCACCCGGCACGCCCTCGCCCGAACTCACGTTCACACCAGCGATACGGCCACCCAATGTTTGGTCGAACGAGCTTACAGGGGTACTGATTAGCTCTTTCACGTCAGTTTTGGCGACAGCACCTGTGAGGTCGCGTTTTCGCACCTCTTGATAACCCACTATGACCACTTCGTTCAACAACTTGTGGTCTTCTTTCATCACTATGTTGACATTGTCGCCAGGCACGACGCTCTTTTCCACGCTTTCATATCCGATATAAGAGAAAGTCAGCGTGGCTTTCTTTGTTTTGATGTCTAATGAGAACGAACCGTCCAAGCCGGTGATGGTGCCTGTAGTGGTGTTTTTTACGGTCACCGTGACACCCGGCAAGGTCTCACCCGTTTCGTCTTTCACAATTCCCTTTACAAGAGATTGAGCATAAGATACCGTTGCTGAGAAACAAAGCATCAGCAAGATGGCACAGAATCTTAACTCTGCGAATTTAAGATTTTGCTTATTCATACACATTATATATTTAGGTTTTGATTTTTGGCGTTCAGGTAATGCTAATGCAAAAATAAGCCTATAATCTGTAAAACATGTATGACATTTGTACAAAATAATGCAGATATTGTACAAACGCAAAAGTTAATATTGCTTGTATCAGCGTATTAGCTTGTTTTGTTTTCTTTAATATAATTTACGTTTCTAACTTTTAAGAATTATCATCTATAACAAATGCTGCTTGATAGCTTGCATCACATTGGCGGGCGGACGTTGGTTGAGCAGCTCATTTTTCATAAAATTCATGTAGGGCGTGACAAAGTTGAAAAAGGCTTGGTACCCTTCGCAAAGATAGTTGAGCCCAGGATTGCCATAGCGATCTTTCACAAATCGATTTTTGGGGCATTCTCCATGACACGCAAACTCAAACTGGCACTCTCTGCATTGGCGTGGCAATGATTGGTGTTTCAACATGCTGAAACGCGATTGCTTCTCTCCATAAAGCATCTCTGCGATGGTTTGCTGCCTGATATTGCCCAACTTGTATTCTGGAAACACAAAGTGGTCGCACGAATACACGTCGCCATTAAACTCCATCACGCCGGCATGCCCACACTCTTTGGCGTAAACGCACACGCCAGGCTGCGCCCCAACCCAATTTGCCAAAGTGGCGTCAAACAATTGGACAAATGTTGTCCCGACATCATTTTGCACCCATTCCTTGAAAATGGTGCACAGAAAATGTCCCCATTGCCGTGGCGTTACGGAGAAAGGGGCCGTTCGTGCCTCGCTGCCATCTTGCAGACTTGCTAAGTGTCGGCCATCAGCGTGCGGTAATATTCGCTCAACAATGGGCGTGAATTGCAGAAACGCACTGCCGTATTCCTTAAAAAAATGATAAAAGTCTATAGGGTGGTTGGCGTTGTAGTCGTTTACAACTGCCATCGCGTTCCATTCCACACCATGTTTCTTGAGCAGCCTAATGCCTTGCATCACGTTTTCCCACGTGGGTTTTCCTGATTGTGCATGCCTGTAACGGTCGTGAAATTCTTGTGGTCCGTCAATGGATACTCCTACCAACCAGTTGTTGGTTTTCAGAAACTCGCACCATTCATCGGTAATCAAGCTGCCGTTGGTTTGTATCACGTTTGTTATCACCCTGCCTTTGGCGTAGCGCCTCTGGAGCGCGATGGCTTTTTTGTAGAAAGCCAATGGGCGTGCCATCGGTTCGCCCCCATGCCACGTGAAAAGCACCTCGGGCGTGGTTTGCGCCTCGATATACTCCTGTGTGAACCGTTCTAACATCTCTTCTGACATGATATGCCGTGGCACGTTGTCGTATAGTTTTGATTTTTCGAGGTAGTAACAATAGTCGCATGCCATGTTGCAGTGCGCGCCTACCGGTTTTAACATGACGTATAGAGGTCTCGAAAAAGGAGCGATGGTGTTTGTCATTGGTTGTCGTGTCGTTTAGTAGAGTTTTGTGTAGTGTCTTTGGCTCAACCCTCTCTAAGGAAGTCGAGCGCCTCTTTTATCTCATCGTCGGAGGCTGTCTGGTTGATGCGTATGTCGCCAATGCCGCCCAGCAAGGTGAAATTGATGACACCGTCTTTGTTCTTTTTGTCGTGTGCCATCAGCTCCATCAGCTCCGGATAGTCATCGCAGGTGATGTCAAGCTGTCCGTAATGGTGGCGAATGAACCTCACGGTCTGCTGCATTGTGTCGGTGGGGAAGCCTGTCTTGACGGCCGAGAGATATAGTTCACATACCAATCCGAAAGCCACGGCGTAACCGTGTGGCAATGGCTGTGTGCGTGATGGCGCGTCTTCGTTTTTCGCTTTGTCGTTTTTTGCCGTGTGTGCAGGTGGCTCGACGCCTTTCTTGATGCTTCTGAACGAGAAACTCTCAAAGGCGTGCCCAAAGGTGTGCCCGAAGTTCAAGGCTTGTCGAGGGCCTTTTTCTTGGGGGTCTTGGGTTACGATGCGCTCTTTTACTTTTATGGAATCGGCGAGAATACGCTGCAAATGGTCCAAGTCGGGGGTTGTGAGATGAAAGTTTATCAACTCCGCCCAGTGCTTTTTGTTGGAGATGAGTCCGTGTTTCAGCATTTCGGCATAGCCCGAACGCAGGTTGGTCGTATCCAGTGTTTTGAGAAAATCTGTGTCGATGATTACGTATTCCGCGTCGCTGAAAACGCCAATCTCATTTTTCAAGCCGCCGAAATTGATGCCCGTCTTTCCACCTACCGAGGCGTCTACCATGGCTAAGAGGGTGGTGGGTATGTTGATAAAATTAATTCCTCGTTTGAAAGTGGAGGCCGCGAGGCCACCGAGATCGGTCACCATTCCACCTCCAAGGTTGAGCAAGCATGAGTGGCGGGTAGCGCCTCCACGTTGCAAGGCTTGCCATACGTGGGTGAGAGAGTTGATATTCTTGTGACTGTCGGTAGGCTCGATAATGATGTGCTGTGCCCCTTTCAGTGAAAAAAGCGATTCTATCTTAGGCCAACATTTGCCATGAGTGATGGTGTCTGTAAGGACAAAAATCTTGTCGTGCTCACACTCTGAGATGGCAATGGCCAATGCCGTGTTTATCTTTTGAGATATAATGACTCTCTGGTTCATGGTCCTAATTGTTTTATATTTGAATGGATGCTCTAAAATCAAGCTTGTAGGTTGTCCACCTTTTTTCACGTTTCACGTTGCCATTATTTTCATGTACCGTTGTCGTTATTCTACACTTTTTCTTTAGTCGTATGGCCCGCTACGCACTTTCTTCAATCCAATAAACCAAGATAAAAACTGTATGCGTATTTGGTGGCAATTAGTTTTGGGCACCTGCTAAGTACAAATATACAGATAAAAAATCATCAACATGCCAGATGGCGCACGCTAATTAACACTATTTAGTATTTGGGAAATGCCATTTCGCTCACCTGACTTCGTCATCGTGTCACCCAAAAATCTTCGTCAAAGAGTTTAGCTATTCTCTGATGTCTTGCCATCAGCATAGTCTGCGTATAAACCTCCTTGTTCAGAGGTAGCTTGATTTGTATCGTTGTAATGGTCTT
>QWCJ01000150.1_pt1 | contig 29426 bp, 27 predicted proteins | sample 1972501 | NCBI WGS metagenome assembly QWCJ01 (sample SAMN09866711, study PRJNA288562) | Human vaginal metagenome isolate term2_vaginal, whole genome shotgun... | isolation source: vagina | host: Homo sapiens | place: USA: California
TTGAGCAGGTTCTCGCGTGGCACGCGGACGTTGTCGAAGCGCAGGGTGCCATTGTCCACACCCACCAAACCACCCTTGTGGCCATGATCGCCCAGGGTGACGCCTGGTAGCTCGTTGCCTTCTTCATCGCGGATAGGGACGATGATGGCGTGGACGCCATGGGAGCGGCCATCGCTGTCCGGGGTAATGAGCTGGGTGAAGACGACGGCCGCACGGCCATCCTTGGCGGCGTTGCCGATGTAGTTCTTCACCGCGGAATCGGAGGGGGTGTTGATGATGAACTCATCGGTCTCCGGGTCGAAGGTTGCGGTGGTCTCTAGGGATTGTACGTCGGAGCCGTGGCCGCGCTCGGTCATGGCGAAACAGCCCGGAAGCTCCAGGCTGGCGGCCTTGTTGATCCAGTCGAGGTGGCGCTCGGTGCCCAGCTGATCTAGCGCGCCACCCCACAGGCCCCACTGCACACCGGACTTGATGGCCAGCGAGCCATCAACCCAAGCTAGGCCCTCGAGGGTGAAGGTGGAGAGATTCGGTTTGCCGGCGCCGCCGTGTGCGCTGCGCAGGCCGTGGCTGAATCCGCCGAAAGCGCGAACCTTGGAGAGGTTCTCAAAGGTGTGCTGACGCTGCTCCGCCATGGACAGGTGGGGCTTTGGGAAGAGCTCCGGGTCATTGAGGAAGGTGCGCAGTTCCTGGCGGAAGGCGGCATGGGGGCCGTCGAGAAGCGCGGCAAGTTCGGTGGCAACGGAAGGCTTGGGGGTGGTGGGCAGGCGGTGCGGGCTGCGGGCCTCCGCCTTGGGTGCATCGGTGGTGGCTTGGTTGTTGAGCTCTGGGGAGACGGGTTTCTTGTCTGAAGAAGACTTGGTGAGTGCCATGATGGGGGTCCTTTCTGAGAGGGCGGTGCTTAACGCTCGACGATGGCTGCGACACCCTGGCCGCCGGCGGCGCAGATGGAAATGAGGGCGCGTCCGCCGCCGTTTTCCTCAAGAATCTTGGCCGTGGTGGCGAGGATGCGGGTGCCGGTAGCGGCGAAGGGGTGACCGGCTGCTAGAGAAGAGCCCTTGACATTGAGCTTGGCGCGGTCGATGGGGCCGAGTGCAGACTGCAGGCCGAGGCGCTCGCGACAGTAGGTCTCGTCCTCCCATGCAGACAGGGTGGCGAGTACCTGGGAGGCGAAGGCCTCGTGGATCTCGTAGAAATCGAAATCCTGCAGGCTTAGGTTGTTGCGCTCGAGCAGGCGCGGGACCGCGTAGGTGGGGGCCATGAGTAGGCCGTCGGGGCCGTGGACAAAGTCGACGGCCGCGGTCTCGGAGTCCACCAGGAAGGCGCGGGGTTCGATGTTGTGTTCGGCAGCCCACTCTTCAGAGCTGAGGAGGGCCACGGAGGCGCCGTCGGTCAGCGGCGTGGAGTTGCCTGCGGTCATGGTGGCCTGCGTGCCGTGCTGCTCGGCATCGCGTTTACCAAAGACTGGCTTCAGCTTGGCTAGGGACTCCAGGGAGGAGTCCGGGCGCAGGTTGGTATCGCGATTGACGCCGAGGAAGCCGGTGGTGAGGTCATTGAAGAAGCCCTCCTCCCAGGCCTTGTGGAGGTTCTGGTGGGAGGCGAGTGCCAGCTCGTCCTGGGCTTCGCGGCTGACGTTCATCTCGCGGGCGGTGATGGCGGCGTGGTCACCCATGGAGAGCCCAGTGCGGGGTTCGCCATTCTGCGGCTGCTCCGGAGCCAGCTGCGATGGGCGGATGGAGCCGACGAGCTGTGCGCGCTGTGCGGCGGTCTTGGCACGGGTGAGGTTGAGCAGTGTGCGTCGCAGCGTGTCATTGACAGCCAGCGGGGCGTCTGAGGTGGTGTCCGTTCCTCCTGCGATGCCGGCGGAGATGCGTCCTTGGGCGATGGCATCGCCGACGTGGATGGCTGCCGCAAGGGAAGTGCAGCAGGCCTGCTGCATATCGATAGCTGGCGTCGTGGAATCGAGGGCGGAGCCGAGTACGGATTCGCGGGTGAGGTTGAAATCGCGGGAGTGCTTGAGAACTGCGCCGGCTGCCACGAGGCCTAGGCGTTCATCGTGCAACCCGTAGCGTGCCACGAGGCCATCCAGCGCACTGGTAAGCATGTCCTGGTTGGACGCATGAGCGTACTGCTTATTGGAGCGAGCAAAGGGAATGCGGTTGCCACCCAGGATGGCTACGCGGTGCGGGGGGTTGGTCATTGAAAACTCCTTCGCGAGTGGTCTTGTGCGAATCATCCCAGTGGGAGGGGGTAGCAACCCGACTGTTTATTTCGCGTCACAACTAAAGTGATATTGTTAGTTCTATCACTTAATTAACTAACCTTGCAACCGCTCGATCAAGGCTTGCAAGGTTGTGAAGAACCGAGAAAGGAACAGGCCAGCCTATGTCGCACGTCACATTTGCTGAGAAGCTCATCAACTCACCGCTCGCCGCCAAAGCAGGAGTACCGCAGGGGTACCCCCTGCGCCGCCACAAGATAGGGGAACCGGCGCTCGATGGTCCCATTGTCATCGGCGGTCAGGGGCGCATCGCAGACTTCCTGCGCTCCCAGCTAGCCGTGGACTACCAGGTCATCAACTCTTCGGCAGAGGCGAAGCGCGCTGCCCTCGTCTTCGACGCCACCGGTCTAGACACCCCTGAACAGCTGCGTGAGCTTTATGACTTCTTCAACCCGCAGATGCGCAACCTTCTGCCGTGCGCGCGCTTGGTAGTTGTCGGCACCACCCCGGAGGCGGCAGATACCATCGACGCCCGCATTAGCGCACGCGCCCTCGAAGGCTTTACCCGTTCTTTGGCCAAGGAGATGCGCAAGGGCGGCACTGTGAACCTGGTGTGGGTAGACCCCGCGGCCACCGCAGAGGTGGAATCCACGGTCCGCTTCTTTCTTTCCGGAAAGTCGGCTTTCGTGGATGGGCAGGTTGTGCGCGTCAGCGCCCAGGGACAGGTTCCTTCCGGACATAGCAGTGGGACACAGAACTGGGAGCAGCCACTCGATGGGCGGCTTGCAGTGGTGACCGGTGCCGCCCGCGGTATCGGCGCCACCATCGCGGAAGTGCTGGCGCGCGACGGTGCCAGCGTTATCTGTATCGACGTCCCACAGGCCAGCGAGCACCTGGCAAAGACCGCGAACAAGGTCAAAGGCACCGCGCTGCCTCTCGACGTCACTGACCCTCAGGCCGCGGACAAGATTGCCCAGCACGCCCAGGAGCGCCATGGCCGAGCTATTGACGTCATCGTTCACAACGCCGGCATTACCCGTGACAAGCTTATGGCCAATATGAATGAAGGCCAGTGGGATGCTGTCCTGGCCGTTAACCTTCTGGCGCCGGTGCGTATCACCGAAAACCTTCTGGAATCTGGCTCCCTCGCACCGGGTGCGGCCGTGGTCGGTGTGTCCTCCATGGCCGGCATCTCCGGTAACCGCGGCCAAACGAACTACGCCACCACCAAGGCCGGCATTATCGGGCTGGTCGACGCCCTGCGTCCCGTCCTCGCCGAGAATGGTTCCACCATCAATGCCGTGGCGCCGGGCTTCATTGAGACCGCCATGACCGCCGCGATGCCGACCGGCCCGCGCGAGATCGGCCGCCGCCTGAACTCACTGCAGCAAGGCGGCTTGCCTGTTGACGTCGCCGAGACCGTCGCTTTCTTCGCCTCGCCGGCCTCTGCGGCGGTAAGCGGCAACACCGTCCGCGTCTGCGGCCAGAACCTCATGGGAGCCTAAATGAACGTCACCACACTCAACGAGATTCCAGATCTTCCTGCGCTCTACCGCAGCCTGATGGTAGGCGCGGTGCCCATCCCCGGGCTGGGGGCAGGCAAGCGCAAGGTCGACGACCCACAGACTGCTTACCGGGTCGCGGGAGTGCGCGTAGACACCGAGCACCTCGCGCGCTACTGCCAAGCCACGGGCCTGCGTCTGGGCAACGAGCTGCCCGCTACTTATCTCTACGCGCTGGCCTTCCCCCTCGCCATCAAGGTGATGGCCGCCCAGGACTTTCCTTTCCCCGCTGTGGGCGTGGTGCACCTGTCCAACCGCATTGAACAGATCCGCCCGCTGCGCGTCGACGAGAGCTGCGACATCACCGTGCATGCGGAAAACTTGCGACCGCACCGCAAGGGGCTGGTCATTGATATGGTGACCACCTACAGCGTGGAGGGGGAGGAGATCTGGCGCCAGACATCGGTCTTTCTAGGCCAAGGCGCGAAATTCACCAAGGACACCCCGCGGCAAGTGAAAACGCGCCCGGAGGCCGAGCGTTTCCTCGACTTCCCCGGCGATGAGGTGGGAACCCCCACGGCAACGCTGCGCTTTAGTGCCGAGAGCACTCGCGTCTATGCGGCGGCATCTGGCGATAAGAACCCCATTCACGTTTCCGCCGTGGGAGCCAAGCTCTTCGGCTTCCCCGCGCCCATCGCGCATGGCATGTACACGCACGCCCGTATGCTGTCGGTGCTCGACGGCACCCTTCCGGGTGCTGTTCGCATCAGCGCGGATTTCTACAAGCCCGTCATTCTTCCAGCGAGCACGGGAGTGTTTGTGGCTCCGAGCGTCGCCACAAACAGTGAGATCGGAGCCCGCACCGTTGCGTTGCGTAAGGCCAAGGACCCAAGCTCCCTCCACGTGGCGTGCCGGGTTGAGCCAGTGGACTAGCCCCTCGGCACTAGCGCCAAGCAGCTGTGGGGTGGTGGGGGAGCCTCGGGCTAATCTACGTGCTGGTGCTGTGGTGCCACCACCAGCGGCTTCGGGGAGTACTTGCCACGCAGGCCACGAAGAATGCCGGCGTGCTCCCAGAGGCGCTTATCCTCTTCGGTGCGTGGAGTGAACTGGCGGGCAGCTAGCGGCTGCCAGTCGGCGTCCATCGCCATGTAGGAGACGGTGGCGTGGATGGCGGTTTCCAATTGCTCGCGGCCACCGCGCGGGTTGCCCGAGCGCACGTGGACCGACATCTGCATCGAGCGGGTATCCGTGCGCATCATGCGGGCATCCACTTCGATGAGGTCTCCAATGTGAATGGGCCGGTAGAAGCGAATACCACCGGCATAGACCGCGACGGTGTGCTCACCCGACCATTCCATAGTGCAGGCAGCGCCGGCCTCATCAATCCATTCCATGGCCGTTCCGCCGTGAACGTTGCCGCCCCAATTGACATCGGTGGGCTTAGCCAAGAAGCGGTTTACCATTCGGGGTGCATCGGAAGGGCCATCATAAGTCTGCTTTTCCATTTCCGCTTCGATGGCCTGGCGCAGCTCGATGCGGGATTCTGCAGCCTCCCACACACGCTGGTGCTCAGTGGTGTCCGGAATCAGCGGCGGAACAGCCACCGACTTTCCGGTCTCGGTATCTTTGGCCACGAAGATGACGAGGCAGTCGCAGGCGCGGGTAAAAATGCCATCGCGAGGGTCAGCGGAGAGCACCTCGTTGACGATGTGCATGGAGGATCGCCCAGTCATCGCGATTCGTGAGCGCACCTCCACCAAGTGGCCCGAAGGGATTGGGCGAGTGAAGTGAATATGGCCCACGTAGGCTGTCACGCAGTAGGTGCCCGACCACTGGACCGCGCACGCATAGGCGGCCTTATCGATCCACTCTAGAACGCGGCCGCCGCCGATGCCTTGGGCGCCGGCGATAGTGAGATCTGTCGGGGCGGCCATAAACCGCAGCGTGATGGAGGGAGACTTGCCGGTGGGAACCAGCTTCTTTTCTTCCGAGGAGCTTGGTGGCATGGTTGGTGACATGGATAACAAAGTATCAGGGAGCGTGCTGACCGTATGAAAAAGGCTGTTGATGCCGCCACCACCCGCGCTGCTGTCGAAGCGGTGGAGGAGTGGATCCGTGACCCTGAAGGGGTGGAAAAACCAGGTCGACCGGCTCTTGCGAAAGCCACTCGGACCACAGCTCGCCTGTTGGAGGCGGACGCGCCGGGTCACTCCGTGGAACTGCGGGTCCCCCCATTCGTGGCAGTGCAGTGTATCGCCGGGCCTCGGCACACCCGGGGTACTCCTCCGAATGTGGTGGAGACGGATCCCCAGACGTGGTTGCAGCTGGCCACGGGCGTCCTGGACTGGGAGCAGGCGCTTCACGACGGCCGCGTGGACGCCTCCGGCTCCCGTTCTCACGAGATCGCTGGCTGCCTGCCCGTGATTCCGTTAGTTTTCACTGGCCGGAACGGCTAGGATTAGCGCCGTGGTAGCTGAACACGTCCAGAGCATGACTAAGCCCCTGTCTACGGATCCCAGCCTGGATCCGGAGCCCCGCGAAGAATGCGGAGTCTTTGGTGTTTGGGCACCAGGAGAAGAGGTTTCCAAGTTAACCTACTTCGGACTTTTCGCCCTCCAGCACCGCGGTCAAGAGGCCGCCGGCATCGCGGTCGGGGATGATGACCGCATTGTTGTCTTCAAAGACATGGGCCTAGTCTCCAATGTCTTCGATGAATCCATCCTCACCTCACTGCACGGAAACGTGGCCGTCGGCCACACGCGTTATTCCACTGCGGGTGGCAAGGAATGGTCGAATGTACAGCCGATGTTTGGGACGTCGCCCAGCGGCGTCGACATCGCGCTTGGTCACAACGGAAACTTGGTGAACTACCAGGAGCTGCGCACCAAGGCTGTGGAACGCGGGCTCATCAAACCGCAGGAAGAGTCCGTTTCGGACTCCATGTGTCTGTCCATCTTGTTGGCTGATGGCGTGAGCGAAGACAGTAGCGTGTTCGATTCCGCTTTGCAGCTCTTGCCCACCGTGAAAGGAGCGTACTGCCTGACCTTTACGGACGGGCACACCCTCTACGCCGCCCGCGACCCGCATGGCGTGCGCCCGCTTGCCCTCGGTCGGCTCAACACGGGCTGGGTGGTAGCCAGTGAGACCTGTGCGCTCGATATCGTCGGCGCGCAATTTATTCGGGAGATCGAACCGGGCGAACTCGTTGCTATCGATGAGACGGGCATTCGCTCCGAGCGCTTTGCAGAAACTAAGCGCCACGGCTGCGTCTTCGAATATGTCTACCTGGCGCGGCCGGATACCAATATCAAGGGCCGTTCGGTCAACGCTACGCGCGTGGAAATTGGGCGTCGTCTAGCGCGCCAGTACCCAGCACCCGATGCGGACATGGTGATCCCCGTTCCTGAGTCCGGCAACCCGGCCGCCGTGGGATATGCCCGCGAATCCGGGCTGACTTTTGCGCATGGCTTAGTGAAGAACTCCTATGTGGGGCGCACCTTCATCCAGCCCACACAGTCCCAGCGGCAGATGGGCATTCGCCTCAAGCTCAATCCGCTGCGGGAGGTCATCGAAGGCAAGTCCATCGTGGTGGTGGATGATTCGATCGTGCGTGGTAACACGCAGCGCGCACTAATCCGGATGCTACGGGAAGCCGGCGCTGCCGAAGTTCACGTGCGCATTGCCTCCCCGCCGGTGAAGTGGCCATGCTTCTACGGCATCGACTTTGCCTCGCCAGGCGAGCTTATTGCCAATGCCAACCCCTCCGATGATCCGGAAGAAGTAGCACAGACCATCTGCACCGCGATCGGTGCGGATTCGCTGGGCTTCGTCTCCACCGATGAGATGGTGGCGGCTACCCAACAGCCACGCAACGAACTGTGCTGCGCATGCTTCGATGGGAAGTACCCACTCGGACTGCCCGCCGGAAACCCGAATGCTGAGGCCGTGCGCACCCTGCAGGGCTCGACGACAAACTAAGGAATAAGGACTAAGTCATTCATGAGCGAGAACACGTATGCTGCCGCCGGCGTCAACATTGAGGAAGGCGACCGCGCAGTAGAGCTAATTACCCCCCACGCCAAGCGTGCCACCCGCCCCGAGGTGATGGGTGGGCTCGGCGGATTCGCCGGCCTGTTCAAGCTGGGGGACTACAAGGAGCCGGTCCTCGCAGCTGGCTCTGATGGCGTGGGTACCAAGCTGGCCGTGGCCCAGGCCATGGATAAGCACGACACCATCGGCATCGACCTCGTCGCCATGTGCGTGGATGACCTCGTCGTGTGCGGAGCCGAGCCGCTTTTCCTGCAGGACTACATCGCGGTGGGCGAGGTTGTTCCGGAAAAGGTAGCGGAGATTGTGAAGGGCATTGCTGAGGGCTGCGTCCAGGCTGGTGCTGCCCTCCTCGGCGGTGAGACCGCGGAGCACCCAGGCGTCATGGGCAAGGATGAATACGACGTCTCCGCCACCGCCGTTGGCGTGGTGGAGGCCGATGAGCTCCTCGGCCCAGACAAGGTACGTGACGGCGACGTCCTGATCGCTATGAAGTCCTCTGGTTTGCACTCCAACGGCTACTCCTTGGCGCGCTACGTCCTCCTGGAGCAGGCCGGTTTGCCGCTTGACGGCTATATGGAAGACCTGGGCCGTACTCTCGGTGAGGAACTACTGGAGCCTACCCGTATCTACGCCAAGGACTGCCTGGCCCTGGTCTCTGAGTGCGCGGTGTCCACCTTCTGCCACGTCACCGGCGGTGGCCTCGCTGGGAACCTCGAGCGCGTCATCCCGGAGGGCCTGACCGCTGAGGTGAGCCGCTCGACGTGGACTCCGGGCCAGATCTTCAAGACCATTTCCTCGGTGGGCAAGGTGGCGCTCGAAGAGATGGAGAAGACCTTCAACATGGGCGTCGGCATGATCGCCGTCGTTGCGCCGGAGGATCGCGAGCGCGCACTGGCCATGATGACTGCCCGCCACGTTGAAGCATGGGAGCTGGGCACCGTCCGCGTTGCCGAAGAAGGCGAGCCGCGCGTTCTGATGACGGGCGAGCACCCAGGGTTCTAGGTCCTAGGAAAGGAACCTGGGAAAGGAACAGGGCCGGCAGTTTCCTCCTCTTATTGAGGGGAAGCCTTGCCGGCCCTTCGCTTACGTGCTGTGCACGGTGGGGAAGTGATCCACGCGCTTAGCGCGCGTCGGAATCATCCTCATCCCACTCGTCCGAGTTCCAGCGATCCGCATAGTCTTCGTAATCCGCGTACTCCGAGTACGGGTCCTCGTCCTCATCGCGGGAGCGCTTGGAGTTCTGTGAGGCGAGTTCACGCTGGAGCGAATCCAGGTCCATCTCGGGCGAATTGTACTTCAGCTGGCGTGCAACTTTGGTCTGCTTTGCCTTTGCGCGTCCGCGTCCCATGTGCATGACCCCCTTGAGGTGTGTAGGGCGGTCCAGGGATTCTTGGCCGCCCCATCGTCTTAGTCAGATATGTGTATGTTCCTGTAAGACACCATAGCCTGTGTGACGAAAAAATTCCGAACTACCCCCCAGCGTCGCGTCGAAAAGGGCTCTAGCCCGCGGAGAAGAGGCGAATGTGTAATTCGCCACTACTTTCCGCGCAGGCGGTCCACAGCGGCGCGCCCGGCCTTGGGGCCCTCATCGGTGGGGATGGACTCTGGTTCAACCGAAGCTGCCACAGAGCCAATGTTCAGATCCCCGTTGTTGAGAGCGCTGCGCTTAATCAGACCAAGTGCGATGGGGCCATAATCGCAGTCCTCCACCACGGTGCCGAGCCGGCCAACGCGCCGTCCCCCGAGCGTAATGTCGGCGCCGCTATCGGGGCGCTCTGGAGCGGACCCGTCGAGGTAAAGCATCACCAGCAAACGGGGAGAGCGGCCGAGGTTCTCTACGCGCGCTACTGTCTCCTGTCCGCGGTAGCAACCTTTTTCTAGATGAACGAATGCGGGCACATCGTCGTTGCGCCGGATCCATTGTGGAACCTCATGGGCGATGGTTTTCTCATCGAGGTCAGCGGCCAGTTCGGGCTCACGTGCGCGCACTCGCTCTGCGGTATACGCCATGAGACCCGCTAAGCTTCCGCCCTGCTTCTCCAGCTCTGTTACGGCAGCATCGAGCCGCTGGCGCGGCACGAGGAAATCCTGGCGTGGACAGCCCGGCCACTGCACAGAACGCTCGACCAAGGCCGCCGAGGGCTGCTGCAGCGACTGCCCCAGAACCGTGATGACCGCCGCGTCTGCTTCCTCCACGGTGACCTGGGACCAGAACACCATGGCGGTAAGGAAATCTCGCAAAGACTCGAACTGTGCTGTGGGCACGTCGAGGTAAAAGGTGTCCCCGTCGAAGGACAGATCCATGTGGTGTAGGACGTGGCCCTGAATGTTGAGGTCAAGAGCGCCTGCGGAAAAGCCGCTGTCTACATCGTCGAGCTTCTGGCTCAGCAGGTTATGCAGGAAGGCACGGGCATCGGGGCCAGACACCGCGATGACGCGGCGATGGGAGCGGTCGATGATGGCGGAACCTGTCTCTACCGCGCGCTGCTCCACAAGGGGGTTTCCATAGTGCCAGGGGACCCCGGAGACATCGACAAGCGTGCTGCCCTGGAACTCAGTAGCTCCGGGCCGGGAAAGAAGTGGCGAAGAGTAACTCACGCCCTCCGATGGTAGGGCATAATCGGGTCTATGAGCCTTCAGCGCAGGAAAGAGCCGGTCATCTACGTTGTGGAACCGTTTGGAGGGTCGGTGCGGCGTCATATGCCGAACCTTCCGTTGGTCTATTGGGATGATGCCGCGGTGACGCGCGGCGACGGGATCTTCGAGTCCCTCCTCGTCCGTAATGGCAAGGCCGCTAATTTTCACCGCCACGCGGAGCGCTTCCGGCATTCCGCCCGCGCGCTCGATCTGCCGGAGCCGCCGATGCACAAGTGGCAAGAAGCCACTGAGCTGGCCATCGCGGACTTCTATGGCCCCGCCGGCGCGGATGGAGAGGAGGGCTCGTCGCTAGAAGCCAAGTGCACGTGGACTTATACCCGGGGCCGCGCCTCCACCTGTGTGCCCACGGCCTGGGTGGTGGTTCAGGAGGTTTCAGACGCGGTTGTGGCACAGCGCGCTACCGGCGTCAAGGTGATGAGCACCCCGCGCCTGTGGCAAGTAGCGGAGGAGCTACCTGCGAAAACGCTGAATTATGCGGCCACAATGGCTACGCTGCGCCTGGCACGCGAGCGTGGGTTTGATGATGTGATCTTTACTGATCCCGATACGGGACTGGTGCTGGAAGGCGCCACCTCTACCGTGGTGGCGGTCAAGGGGGCGAAGCTGCGCACGCCTGCGGGTAAGGGTATTTTGCCCGGCACGACGCAAGCGGCGCTCTTCGAATACGCCTCCGATCAGGGCTATCGCTGCAAGGCGAAGGAGCTTGACCTGCGCTACCTCGAGGAAGCCGACTCGGTGTGGCTTGTGTCTTCAGTGCGCACGGCGGTGCGCGTGACGCGCCTCGATGGCAAGAAGCTCAAGGCGCCGGCGAACGCGGAGGAAATACGCGCGCTGATCGACGCCGCCCTGGCGCGCTAGACTCCCTCGTACTGTGAGCTAGCGTTAGCTAGCTCAGCTAGCTCGCCTGCTGATTAGCCTGCCACGCGGGTGAGCTCGGCGGACATGAAGGGGCGCATTTCGCCGTCGACAAGCCGCTCATCTACCCAGCCCAGGTTGTTGTTCGGCATGAGGCCATACATACGCTTGCCGGGGCCGAGGTTGGTAGGCCCAGTTTCCGTGACCATGGTGGACGCAGATTCCAGCTGCCAGGCGCGCTCGTTGAACAGCGAGCCGTAGAAGATCTCGTTGATGCCATTGGAGGAGGTGTAGGTCATCTCAATCTCGTCCTTGAGGGAGATGCGCCAGAATCCGGACTCGCGGACATCTGGGCCCACCGGTTTGCCCTCGGAATCGATCTTCCAGGTGCGGGAGGTGTAGGTCAGGTAGTTCTCACCGTCGTGGGCGATGATGAGCTGCTGGCCAAAGGCGTACTGTTCGCCGTCGGTGCTGTGAGCCTGGCCTTCGCCCTGCCAGACACCGACGAGGGGGAGAAGTCCCAGGAGGCCATCGTGCAGTGACGGGCCTTGGCGTAGGTTCGCCGTCTCATCCGGCAGGGGATTATCAGCCACATCAACGGTAGGAATGTTGCGGGAGGCAGCATCCTTCCACGCTTCAGCAGCTTGGTTAACGGCCGCGTTGCCGTCGATCTTGGTGTTCTCCGGGTGGGTATTTTCCGTCTGGTTTTCATTATTAGTCTGTTCGCTCATGCTGCCCCAGCGTAGTCGTGGTGGCATCACGGTAACCACTAGGCTCCAGTAGTCTTGGGAGTCATGCGCGTTTTGCTGATCTCAAACCCGAACTCCACGAGTCAGAATTCGGCCCTTTTCCGTGAGGTTCTGCCCGTTATTCGGGACGTGGAGGGGCTGCAGCTGCTGGCCCGCTTCACGCACTACCCGGGGCACGCGCAGGATATGGTGCGCGGCATGACGCGGGAAGACTTCGATGTCATCTTGGTCTTCGGCGGCGATGGCACGGTGAATGAGGTTGTAAACGGGCTGCTGGGTCCTGCAGATTCCACAGAGCGCCCCAGCCCCCAGGAGATTCCAGCACTCGCAGTGATCCCCACTGGTTCCGCCAATGTCTTCGTTCGCGCCCTTGGTTTCCCCAATACCCCGGTCGAGGCAGCACACGTGTTGGCTCGGATGCTGGAGCGCAATACGCGTCGCACCGTCTCCTTAGGCGTGTGGAATGACAGATGGTTCGCGGTCAATGCTGGTTTCGGGTTAGACGCCGACGTGCTGGCTCGCGTGGACCGTGCTCGGGAGTTGGGCTTTGCAGCTACCCCGTTGCGCTATTTGGCCGTGGCCTTTCAGGCTTATCAGCGCGCCCGCATCCGCCCACCGCGCATTAGCGTGCGTGCGCGCTCGAGTTCGGGAGAAACCTTTGCGGCTGATGACGTACCCGTCATGTTCACCTCCAACACCAACCCGTGGACTTTCCTCGGCCCACTGCCCGTGGTGACCAATCCGCGCAACTCCTTCGACCAAGGACTTGGCCTATTCGGGGTGTCAGACCTTGGCGGTATTGATGGTCTCGTCGGTGTGCTCCACCTCTTCGGCGTGGATCACCGCCACTGGCTGAATAAAGTTACGGATGCCCGTACGCTGCACTTCGAGGATGCCGTCGAGGTGGATCTGGTGTGCCCGAAACCACACCGTTTTCAGGCGGATGGGGAGTCGGAAGGCACTTTCACAGAAGTGCACCTGGAATCGGAAGCGGACGCATTGGAGGTATTCGCTCCCATCGACCCGACCCCGCCCACGCACCGCAGCATCCGCAGGATCCTGCGGGACCTCATTCGAATCAACTAGTTCTGGCGCCAGCTCGGCGGAGTCGTTGGTGCGCTACCCACTTGGTTGGCCGTGTCTTGTGCCTTCTGCGCTGCATCCTCGACGGCCTTTTCTTCTGAGCCGTCGATCTCCAGCGGTGAGAGCTGCGCGGTCTTCAACGTGATGTTGCGGCGCTGCACCTCGAAGGTGATGGAGCCGCCGTGCAGTTTTACGGATGTGGCCTGTGAAGGCAGGGGGAGCTGGCGGGTATCCAAGACCAAACCGAAAGCCTTCTTGAGGCGTTCATCATCGGTTCCGTAGACGCTCATACGAAATTCCGGGCCCACGAGGCGCAGCGTTACCGTCGCGGTGGACTTGGTGTTGTCTCCTGGTAGCGTGCCGGTGAGCTCAGCTTGGGCCGAGGGGCCGCCGGTGGGAGACATGTCATCGGGATTGGCAATGGACAGATCGGTAATGCCCAGCATGCGGCCTAAGGCCACACCGTCGAGGCTGATGCTGCGCGTGTAAGTCGACACCGGTGAGCCTTCTAGCTCGCCGCTGAAGAGTTGTTCGGGGCGGATCGTGATGTCGCGCAGAGTAGTCGAGGCATTGACCATCCCGAGCTTGGGAACCTCCACGTCAGAAGATTTAACCTCCAAGTAGGGGATCTCCTTGGTGAGCGCGCCCAGGGTGAAGGGGACGCCGCCGATATACACGTTCGGCGTGTTTTCCAGCTGGGAGCTGGCCTTCGCCTGCTGGGCCACGGTGTGTTCCGCATGCATCGCCACTGCTGAATCCGCCAGCCATGCGGTCAGGACCACTCCCGCGACGGCGGCAAGACGTACGAGGTTGCGGCTGAGGTAGATGACGGTCACCCCTCTATTACTACCGCACGTAGGGTGGGAAGCATGAATATAGAGACTAATACTGTGCCGCAGAATCTAGATCTCGCGCAGCGCGTGGAGGAACTTGCTGCAGCGGCCGAAACACACGATGGTGTTGCGCCTTTCTCAGAACAGTTTCTTATCGGGCTGCGGGATGACCGCCTGGGCCACCGCCATCTGCTCTCTATCGAGGGCGACGAGGTGCTCGGTGTGGCTGCCCTCGACGGGCAGACAGTGGAGCTCTTTGTCGGTGTGGAACACCGTGGGCGAGGGGTAGGGCAGGCGCTTGTCGACGCCCTCCCGGCATCCCCCCAGATCTGGGCGCATGGCAACCTCCCGGCCGCCCAGGCGCTGGCGAAACGTAATGAGATGGACGTCGTCAGGCGCCTGCTCGTCATGGCTATTGAGGGCCAGGACCTACGCGCAGCGGAGGAAGCGTCCGCAGCGGTCGACGGCCTAGAGATTCACACGTACACCGAGTCGGTGGAGCGCTTCGGACGTGAACATGTCGAGGCGGAATGGGTTCGCACCAACAACGAGGCTTTTTCCTGGCATCCGGAGCAAGGGGGCTGGGACCTGGAGCGCCTACATCGCGGGATGGAAGCCGAATGGTTTGATCCTGCCGACGTGCTATTCCTGTGGGATTCGCACGGTGGTGCGCACAGTGCCCCAGCATTGGCCGGTTTCCACTGGCTGAAATGGCATGCCGAGGGCACCCCAGCCTTTGGTGAGGTCTATGTTGTGGGGCTGGGTGAGGACTACCGCGGGCGTGGGCTCGGTGGGCCACTGCTCACTGCGGGACTGCAGCGCATGGTGGAAAAAGGCGCGGACAAGGTCATTTTATATGTCGAGGCGGACAACGAACCTGCAGTAAAGGCCTATGAGCGTTTGGGCTTCTCGATTGCAGAGGAACACTGCGTCTGGGCGAAAAGTGACTAGCCTCACCGCCTTGTGGTACAAGTTCACCGATTGTTCATCTCTTGATCCCTGTGGGGTTAACCCACCAGATATAGCTTTACTTCCCGTGAGTTAATCGTGCCCGCCTTAAGAGGACGGCGGAGGGCGATTTACTCGGACAATCATTCTCTTGTATCCGCACCGGAAAGGTTTCCCGTGATCCGCAACTTCAAGCGCACTGCCGCTATCTTCGGCATCGTCGCCGCCACCTCCACCGCTCTCGTCGCTTGCTCCGAGTCCAACGACTCCGGCTCCGCTGAAGGCGGCTCCGAGGGCTCTGACGTCTCCGGCGAGCTCGTCGGTGACGGCGCGTCCTCCCAGCAGAATGCAATGTCTTACTTCCAGACCGCATTCTCTGAGGATCATCCGAACGCTTCCCTGTCCTACAACGCTTCCGGCTCCGGCGCTGGCGTTGAGGCTTTCACCAACGGCCAGGCCGACTTCGCTGGTTCCGACTCCGCTCTGAAGGAGGATGACGGTGAGGTTGAGGCTGCTGCTGAGCGCTGTGGCGGCAACGAGGCATGGCACCTGCCGACCACCATCGGTCCGGTAGCTATCGCTTACAACCTCGAGGGTACCGAGATCAACCTCTCCACCGAGACCCTGGCCAAGATCTTCAAGGGTGACATCACCAAGTGGAACGATGAGGCAATCGCCGCTGACAACGAAGGCACCGACCTGCCGGACGAGGACATCACCGTCATCTTCCGCTCTGATGAGTCCGGTACCTCCGCCAACTTCCAGAAGTTCCTGAAGGCCGCTACCGGCGACTGGGACACCGAGGGCAAGCAGTTCCCGGATGCAGTTGGTGAGGGCGCCAACGGCTCCGCTGGTGTTGCTGACCAGGTTGCCAACATCAAGGGTGCTATCACCTACGTTGAGTCCGGTTTCGCTGACCAGAAGGAAGCAGACGGCGTTCAGAAGGCAAAGATCGACTTCGGCCACGGCCCGGTTGAGCTGAACACCGAGTCCGTCAACGTTGCTCTGGAGAACCTGGAGTTCAAGGAGACCGAGTCCGAGCACAACATGGTTGTTGACTCCGACGCTCTGTTCGCGTCTGACGACGAGGGCGCATACCCGCTCATCCTGACCACCTACAACATTGTTTGCTCCGCTGGTTACGATGAGGAGACCTCCGCTCTGGTTAAGGCCTTCTTCACCACCGTCCTGGATCACCAAGATGACCAGCTTGCTTCTCAGGGCTTCATCCCGGTTGAGGGTGCACACCTGGACAAGCTGAAAGCTGCTGTTGACGCTCTGCAGTAAGCGCTAGAGCTCAACAAAGCTAAATACTCTTCGCCCCCACTGCCGCACTCGAATCGCGCTTTGGGGGCGCAGGTATGTAACGACAAACTCCATTCTTAACGCTGAAAAGGATTAGAACGTCTCATGGCAGACAATAATCTCACCACGGCGCCCGAGCAGACGGAGCTTTCCGTCTCCGCTGCTGAGCGGCCTTCTACCGGCGGATCCGAAGAACTTACCAAGGCTAACTCCAGCAGCGGAGTTAAGCGCCCGGGCGACCGAGTCTTCGAATTCCTTTCTTCTGCTTCGGCCACGTTGATCACCGTCATGATTGCTGCCATTGCGGGCTTCTTGCTGTGGCGTGCCGTGCCAGCCCTGGGCGTCAACGACGGTGGCATCATGGGGTTCTTCACCTACGGTGGCCGTTGGGAGACTGGCGATACTTCCGCGATGAAGTTCGGTATCCCGACCATGTTCGGCACTACGGTTCTTATCTCCGTCTTCGCCCTGCTGCTGGCTATGCCGGTTGCACTGGCGATTGCCATCTTCCTGTCTAACTACGCGCCGGCACGTCTGGTCAAGCCGCTGGGCTTCCTCGTGGACATGCTCGCTGCAGTCCCGTCCATTGTTTATGGTCTGTGGGGCTGGCAGGTCCTCGGTCCAGCTCTCTCCGGTTTCTACTCGTGGCTGGAGTCCTGGGCTGGTGGGTTCTTCCTTTTCACCGTCTTTGATAACTCGCCGTCGTTTGCTACCGGCCGTAACCTCTTCACCGGTGGCATCGTGCTGGCCGTGATGATTCTTCCGATTATCGCCGCTACGGCACGTGAGGTCTTCGTCCAAACTCCTCCTGGTCAGATTGAGTCTGCCTTGGCGCTGGGCGCAACCCGCTGGGAAGTTATCCGCATGACGGTGCTCCCCTTCGGTATGTCCGGTTACATCGCCGGCTCCATGCTCGGTCTTGGACGTGCACTGGGTGAGACCATGGCTCTGTACATGGTTGTCTCCCCGCTCGTGGACTTCCGCTTCTCGCTCTTCGACGGCGGTACGACCTTCGCCATGGCCATCGCCTTGGCATCCGCAGAGTTCGGTAATGAGATGCGCGCAGGTGCCTACATCGCCGCCGGCCTCATGCTGTTCTTGCTGACCTTCGTGGTCAACGCCATTGCCCGCACCATCGTGAAGAAGAAGTAGGGAGGAGGACACAATGACTACTACTACAAACGCCAAGCCTGCCTCCGCAGGCGCTACCTTCCTTGATATTTCGGCTTCCCGAAAGGCCACCAACACCATTGCCACCGTCGTGGTATGGGTGGCCATGATTATCGCCATGATCCCTCTGGTTTGGGTTCTGTGGGAACTCTTTGCCCGCGGCAGCGGCATCATCTTCAGCGCCGATTGGTGGACCACGTCCCAGCGCGGTGTCATGAACAGCGTTGCGGGCGGCGGTGCTGCTCACGCCATCGTTGGTACCTTCGTCCAAACCGTCCTAGCCTCCATCATCTCCATCCCGATCGGTATCTTTACCGCTATCTACTTGGTGGAGTATTCCAAGGGCGGCTGGCTCGCCCGTACCACCACCTTCATGGTGGACATCCTGTCCGGTGTGCCGTCCATCGTTGCCGCGCTGTTTATCTTCGCTATGTGGATCACGCTCTTCGGCTTTGGCCGCTCCGGCTTCGCCGTGGCGCTTTCCTTGGTGCTGCTGATGATTCCGATCGTGGTTCGCAACACCGAAGAGATGCTCCGTGTTGTCCCGATGGACTTGCGTGAGGCCTCCTATGCACTGGGCGTTCCGAAGTGGAAGACCATTGCTCGCATCGTCCTGCCGACCGCCCTGTCCGGCATCGTTACCGGTATCATGCTCGCGGTTGCGCGTGTGATGGGTGAGTCTTCTCCGGTGCTGGTCCTTGTTGGTTCCTCCTCCATCATCAACTGGGACGCGTTCAAGGGCTCGCAGTCCTCGCTACCGCTGATGATGCTGGATATGTACAAGGCCGGCGCACAACCGGCTGTCCTGGATAAGCTCTGGGGTGCAGCGCTGACGCTGGTTATCCTTATCGCTGTCCTTAACATCGCGGCCCGTGTCATCTCCGCGAAGTTCTCGGTCAAGAAATAGATCGCCGTAACACTCGATTCCGCCATACATTCTTAAGAGGAGAAACTCCTAATGTCTAAGCTTGAGCTCAATGACGTGAACATTTACTACGGCGACTTCCACGCCGTGCAGAACGTCAACATGCAAATTCCGGCGAAGGCCGTGACCGCCTTTATCGGCCCTTCCGGCTGCGGTAAGTCCACCGTTCTGCGCACCTTGAACCGTATGCACGAGGTCATCCCCGGCGCCTATGTCAAGGGCGAGGTCCTCTTGGACGGCCAAGATATTTACGGCGCCAAGGTTGACCCGGTATCCGTTCGCAACACCATCGGCATGGTTTTCCAGAAGGCTAACCCGTTCCCCACGATGTCTATCGAGGACAACGTTGTTGCCGGCCTGAAGCTCTCCGGCGAGAAGAACAAGAAGAAACTGAAGGAAGTTGCCGAAAAGTCTCTGCGCGGCGCCAACCTCTGGGATGAGGTTAAGGACCGCCTGGATAAGCCGGGCGGCGGCCTGTCCGGTGGACAGCAGCAGCGTCTGTGCATCGCCCGTGCGATTGCCGTGGAACCGGAGGTCCTCCTCATGGACGAGCCGTGCTCGGCACTTGACCCGATTTCTACCCTGGCTGTTGAGGACCTCATCCACGAGCTGAAGGAAAACTTCACCATCGTTATCGTCACCCACAACATGCAGCAGGCAGCCCGTGTGTCCGATAAGACCGGTTTCTTCTCTCTAGAAGCCACCGGAAAGCCGGGCCACCTCGTCGAGTTTGATGACACCACCAAGATCTTCGAGAACCCCTCCAAGAAGGACACCGAGGATTACATCTCCGGCCGCTTTGGCTAAACACCGATAGCGCCATAGTGCCGAAAGCCGGCGCCCTCTCTCGACTGTTTAAGGTCTAGGAGTGGGCACCGGCTTTTGTGTTTTCAGGATGAGCTAGGTGTTACTAGCGGTGGATCGGCAGCTATTTCGAGCATGAGCCTCATCTAGTGATGGAACTGGCGCTCCAGCTCTGCCATGCGGGCCTCTAGCTCGGCTTCGCGTTGCTCCTGATCACGCTTGCGCATATAGCGGTCCGGGTCCAGGCCCGTTGCAAGATAAATAATGCGACCGGCAGCGGCGGCACAATGATCGGCGAAACGCTCGTAGTAACGCGATAGCTGCGAGGTTTCCACGGCCTGGCGCACTGTTCCTTTCCATTCCCGCTGGGTCAGCATGCGCAGCAGGTGATGGTTGATGTCATCGACGGCATCATCATCTTCGGTCAACCGAAGGGCTAGCTCCGGATCGCGGGTGATGAGGATGTCCTTGAGCCCCGCGGACATATCGAGAACGAGGCGCGCATATTCCTCGAAGTAGCCCATGATGTCTGCTGGTACCACTGGCTCGGGGTGGCGGCGGCGGGCACTCGTTGCAATGTGCTGGGACAGGCGGCCCATGCGATAAAAGTCTTCAACAATATAGATGGAAGAGATGACCTGGCGGAGATCCTTGGCCATCGGATTTTCCAAGGCTAGCAGGGAGACCGCGCGGTCTTCGCACCGCGAGCGCACCTCATCCAGTTCATCGCGCAGTGACACAGCCTCCTCAGCCGGTTGCAGGGAGGCCTTGATTAACGCCTGGGAGGCGAGGGCCATCAGCTTATGGACGGTCGTGCTCATGATGATGAGATCATGAGAAAAATTATCCAACTGTTCACGGTAAGCAGCGCGCATGCCACGTACTTTAGCTGAACTATTGGTCTAGTGCCTGTCGAACAACAAGTTTGAATAATCGCGGTTAGCCGCCGGAGTGCATAATCTCCGCGCCTTCCGGCACAGTGGCATCCTCCGGATCATCGAGCCAACCCTCGGGAAGGACTACCTTGGCGGGTGAGCCCTGGCGGCCGCGGGCACCATCGGCGTCGTCGGCAAGCGCAGGCGAGTCGGCCCACGGCGCCAGCAGTTCGCGCAGATCCTCCAAGGAATTGACGCGAGAAAGGCCCGCACGTACCTGGCCGCCCACGGGAAAACCACGCAGGTACCAGCCAATGTGCTTGCGAATATCGCGGCTGGCTTGAGCCTCGCCCTCATGCTGGGCTAGAAGCTCTGCGTGGCGGAGCATGATGCGCGTGACTTCGCCTAGCGTGGGCTCTTCCGGTACTGGTTCACCCCGCAGGTGGGCGGAGAGTTCCGCAAAAAGCCACGGGCGGCCCAAACAGCCGCGGCCCACCACGACGCCGTCACATCCAGTTTGCTCCATCATGTCGTGCGCATCGGTTGCCTTGAAGATATCGCCGTTGCCCAAGACTGGGATGCCTGTGTCTGCCAAGTGCTCCTTCAAGCGGGCGATTTCGCCCCAGTCGGCGTGACCGGAGTAGCGCTGGGCGGCAGTGCGCCCGTGCAAAGCAACTGCTGCGGCTCCTTCCGCCACAGCGATACGCCCGGCATCGAGGTGTGTCTTGTGCTCTTCATCAATGCCGACGCGCATCTTCACCGTGACTGGAATATCCGTGCCCTCAGTCGCCTTGACTGCGGCGGAGACGATGTTGCCAAACAGGCGGCGCTTATAAGGAAGGGCAGAACCCCCGCCGCGGCGCGTGACCTTGGGGACCGGGCAGCCAAAGTTCATATCGATGTGGTCCGCCAAGTTCTCATCCACGATCATCTTGGCAGCCTTGTAGGTGTACTCCGGATCGACGGTGTACAGCTGCAGCGAGCGGGGCTGTTCTTGGGGAGCGAAGGTGGTCATGTGCAGGGTCTTGGGGTTGCGCTCGACCAAGGCGCGAGCGGTGACCATTTCGCACACGTAGAGCCCGGAGACAGTCCCGGTCTTTTCAATCTCTTGCTCACGGCACAGCACGCGAAAAGCCACGTTGGTCACGCCAGCCATGGGGGCGAGGACAACGGGGGAGTTGAGCTGGATTTTTCCGATTGCAAGAGTCACGCCGCCAATTGTGCGCGGAAAGAGCCTGGGGTGGCAAATTCTGATGAGGAAAGTGAGGTGTGCACACGGTTTGGGGCAGAGTGCGGTAAATTCGCCACTGATTCGCTAGTGTGGTGCATGTAACTAATAGGAAAGGACCGTAACGTAGGTCGTTTCTGCACATAAAAGGAGGACTAATGTCTGAGAGAATTGCATACGCGCCGTTTGAGAAGCTCGTGATGAGCGCTGACGAGGCCGCACAGTTCGTCAACCACGGTGATCGTGTGGGAATCTCCGGCTTTACCGGTGCTGGCTACCCCAAGGCCCTGCCGACCGCTATCGCGGAAAAGGCAAAGGCGGCCCACGAGGCGGGGGAGGAATTCAAGATCGACATCTTCTCCGGTGCCTCTACCGCCCCGGACTGCGATGGCGTCCTGGCTGAGGCAAACGCCATTCGCTTCCGCTCCCCATACAACTCTGATCCGGCATTGCGCGGCCGCTTCAACGATGGCTCCGCCCTCTACCAGGATGTTCACCTCTCACACTCTGGCCAGCAGGTGGAGGAAGGTTTCTACGGTGACTTCCAGGTAGCCATTATTGAGGCCGTGCGTATCGATGAGAAGGGAAATATCGTTCCCTCCTCCGCAGTAGGTAACAACCTCGAGTACATCGAGGCCGCCGACAAGATCATCATTGAGATCAATGAGTGGCAGTCTCTCAACCTCGAGGGCATGCACGATATCTACCGCATTGAGAAGCTGCCGAACCGTCAGCCGATCCCGATTACCAAGCCGGCTGACCGCGTTGGTACCACTTACATTGAGATCCCGGAAGAGAAGGTCGTGGCTGTAGTCAAGACCAACGCCCCGGACCGCAATGCTCCGTTCAAGGCCCCGGATGAGGTCTCTGAGAAGATCGCTGCGAACTTCATTGAGTTCCTCGAGGGCGAGGTTGCTGCCGGACGCCTGGAGTATGACAAGTTCATCATGCAGTCCGGTGTGGGCAACGTCCCGAACGCAGTGATGGCCGGCCTGCTGGATTCCAAGTTCGAAAACATTCAGGCCTACACCGAGGTTATCCAGGACGGCATGCTGGATCTTATCGACGCCGGCAAGATGACCGTCGCCTCTGCTACCTCCTTCGCCCTGTCCCCGGAGTATGCGGACAAGATGAACGCTGAGGCTGAGCGCTACGCCAAGCACATCATCCTGCGCCCACAGCAGGTGTCCAACCACCCGGAGGTTATCCGCCGCGTTGGCCTGATCTCCTCCAACGGCATGATTGAGGGCGACATCTACGGCAATATCAACTCCACCAACGTCTCCGGCTCCCGCATCATGAACGGTACCGGCGGCTCGGGTGACTTCACCCGTAACGCCTACATCTCCACCTTCGTGTCCCCGTCGGTGGCAAAGGGCGGCGCTATTTCCGCCATCGTGCCTTTCGTGTCTCACACCGACCACACTGAGCACGACACCATGGTCATCATCACCGAGTATGGTGTTGCGGACCTGCGTGGCCTGGCTCCGAAGGAGCGCGTGGAGAAGGTTATCGCCGTGGCGCACCCGGACTACCGTCCGCTGCTGGAGGAGTACTTCGAGCGTGCCAAGGCGAATAAGTTCCAGCACACCCCGCACGATCTGAAGACCGCTTTTGACTTCCAGGTGAACTTCATGGAGAAGGGTGACATGCGCGGCTAATTGCGCATCTCTGCTAGGTAGTGGCCCTTTCCGCTGGAGGTGAGGGCCATTTCGTTTTCTTTAGTGCGACCTACTAAGATGGTTGGGCGTTGGGCCTTTAGCTCAGTTGGTAGAGCTACGGACTTTTAATCCGCAGGTCGCGGGTTCGAGCCCCGCAGGGCCCACAAAAAGAGCCGCCTTCGGGCGGCTCTTTGAGTAGTTTTAGGGGCGTTGAGCAGGGATGCGGCTGGGGGTTTGTTAGCTCTTGACGAGCTTCCGAATGGCCCGCATAGCTTCCTCTAGCTTCTCTGAGGCTATTTCCCCGTCCTCGGCAGCGGCTCCTGCCACGCAGTGCTCTATGTGGTCCTCCAGGAGCGCCAGGGAGACATTCTCGAGCGCGGAGGTTACCGCCGAGATCTGCGTGATGATGTCAATGCAGTATTGGTCCTCTGTGATCATGCGGTGGATGCCGCGGGTTTGCCCTTCGATGCGCTTGAGGCGCGCTAAGTATTTCGCCTTTTGATCGTTATTGGAGTTGTAGCCGTGTACACCCGGCTCATGGCAGGAACAGGTATCTCGCTGGTCAGTCATAGTTTTTCACCTTTCTGCCGGGGCGATTTGGTTAAGTAAGGATGTCTACAGTATATTTTTACAAAGTTGCCTCAAGGCAACGGGCCCCCATCGTCTAGCGGCCTAGGACACCGCCCTTTCACGGCGGCGGCACGGGTTCGAATCCCGTTGGGGGTACCAACACCTTTGTGTTGGCACACAAGTAAATATATATGGCCCTGTGGCGCAGTTGGTTAGCGCGCCGCCCTGTCACGGCGGAGGTCGCGGGTTCAAGTCCCGTCAGGGTCGCCATATCAAGCCTCGAGGCATTGTTAGAGAAACAAGCCTCGGGGCTTGCGTCGTTTTGTCTCCGTCAGCGATTAATCCTGCTGGCGCATGCCGCCGGTGGAGCGGGAAAGCTTATAGGTCTAGGTGCTGTGGGGTGGGCTGTATACCGAGGTCTAATGCACGGTAAAACTGAGTCTGACGTGCTGATTTGCTGTGCTTATCTAGCTGTGTGTAGAGTACTTATTCGTGCCCAGCGCACAAGAGAAAACTAAAAATGGCCCTGTGGCGCAGTTGGTTAGCGCGCCGCCCTGTCACGGCGGAGGTCGCGGGTTCAAGTCCCGTCAGGGTCGCCGAAGTCCTAGTGGCTTCTGGCCAGATAGCTCAGTCGGTAGAGCACACGCCTGAAAAGTGTGGGGTCGCCAGTTCGATCCTGGCTCTGGCCACAAGATAGCCCCCTCCATTTTTGGAGGGGCTTTTTTGGTGCATTTTTTGGTTTAATGGGCGGCATGACTACTTCTGTTGCGCACCAAACCGATCAATCCCGCTTCGTTATTACCGTCGATGGCGAGGAAGCGGGTTTTGCCGAATACAGTGACTCCGCAGCCACGCGCGAGTTCACGCACACGGAAATCTCTGAGGCCTTTCAAGGCCAAGGCCTGTCCAAGCCGCTCATTAAGGCGGCGTTGGATGATGACTCGACGGTAGGCCGCCAAGTCATCCCAACGTGCAGTGCCGTAGCGCGGTTTATTGAGAAGAACCCTGAATACCAGCGTCTGACTAAGCGTGAGGGCAGCCTCTAAGGACAGGTTCTGGGGCCCTTAGATGTAGTAGTCCGGGTCCACCAGCTTGATGCGCTCATTCTTCTTGCGAGGACGGTTCTTAGCCGGAATACCCGTAGCGGTGTGATTAGCGGGCACATCCTTCGTCACCACGGCGTTAGCGCCTACTGCGGAGCCTTCGCCGATGGTGATGGGGCCTAGTACCTTGGCGCCGGCACCGATCGTCACGTTGTCCCCGATCGTTGGGTGGCGCTTGGTCTGCGTGAGCACCTGGCCGCCGAGCGTGACCCCGTGGTAGAGCATCACGCCATCGCCGATTTCGGCGGTTTCACCAATAACGATGCCCATGCCGTGGTCAATGAAGAAACGGCGGCCGATGGTGGCACCAGGGTGGATCTCAATACCGGTGAAGAAGCGGTTTACTTGTGCCAGGATACGTGCGGGGCCGCGCCAACCATGCTTCCACATGCGGTGGGCGATGCGGTGCGCCCAAATAGCGTGGAGGCCGGAATAGACCACGGCATTCTCGACGTCGCCGCGCGCGGCCGGGTCATGCTCGCGCGCGTTGGCGAGGTCTTCACGAATCATCTTCAAGATGTGCATGCGAACCATCCTATCCAGAAAGAAAAAGCGCCCCCTAGCACAGAGGGCGCTTTTATTCGGAGGCTCATCACGGCGCCGTGCTTGGCGACGTCCCGCGGAGAGCCATGTTGACTATTCCTTAAGCTTCGCGGATGTCCTCGAAGAGAATGGTGGAGACGTAGCGCTCACCAAAGTCCGGGGCGACAACGACGATGGTCTTGCCCTTAAACTCGTCACGAGCGGCCAGCTTGAGTGCTGCAGAGACGTTGGCGCCGGAGGAAATACCAACGAGCAGGCCTTCTTCGGTAGCCAGCTTGCGGGCGGTGGACACGGACTCTTCGGTGGTTGCGGTAAGAACCTCGTTGAGGATCTCACGGTCCAAAACCTCTGGGACGAAGTTAGCGCCGATGCCCTGAATCTTGTGCGGGCCAGCCTTGCCCTCGGATAGAACAGGGGAATCGGAGGGCTCTACGGCTACGAGGTAGGTATCCGGGTTCTGAGAGCGCAGGTAGCGGCCAACACCGGTGACGGTGCCGCCGGTGCCGACACCAGCCACGAAGGCGTCAACCTTGCCCTCGGCGTCCTCCCAGATTTCAGGACCGGTGGTTGCCTCGTGGATCTTTGGGTTGGCTTCGTTGGCGAACTGGGAAGCCAGGATGGCATTGGGGGTTTCGGCGATAATCTCGTTGGCCTTGTCTACGGCGCCCTTCATGCCCGCAGCGCCCGGGGTGAGGACGATCTCTGCTCCATAAGCGCGCAGCAGAACCTTGCGCTCGTTGGACATGGTCTCCGGCATGGTGAGGATGACCTTGTATCCCTGAGCTGCGCCGACGAGCGCCAGACCGATACCGGTGTTGCCTGAAGTGGCCTCGACGATGGTGCCGCCGGGCTTCAGCTCGCCGGATTCTACGGCGGTGTCGACAATCGCCTTGGCGATGCGATCCTTGACGGAATTTGCGGGGTTGAAGGACTCAACCTTCACGAGGACCTCAGCGCCGAGGCCTTCGGTTAGGCGGTTGAGGCGGACTAGCGGGGTGCCGCCGATGGTCTCGAGAATGTTGTCATATACAGCCACGATGTGGACTCCTTGAAAATAACTTCTGATGTACAGCAGACACCTTACACCCCAACGGTAGACAGAGTAGTATATAAATTCCGAACCGAGCATTCGGGCATCGTATGTGGGATTCGGGGTGGAGGAGAAGGGTGGGCCGTGATTTAGAATTACCCCCGTCGGCCGGTTATACTTCGCAAATAGTGTTCACCTACCCCCGTTTCAGGCGGGGAATGTGGGTGCACCTGCTGGTTACCCCCGAGTAAGAGAGAGTCTCATGGAGCCGCACCGACTCAAGGATGACGACGAAGCCGTACGCGCAGCGCTCTCGTCGCTGAAGACTGCAACGGGAATCCCCGTCACGATGTACGGAACCTTGCTGCCGGATAATCGCCTGCAGATTACCCAGTGGGTAGGTCTGCGGACCCCGGCTTTGCAGAACTTGGTGATTGACGCGAACGTGGGCGTCGGCGGGCGCGTTGTTAGTACTCGCCGCGCGGTTGGTGTTTCCGATTACACCCGCGCTACCACGATTAGCCATGAGAATGATCGCTATATTCAAGACGAAGGCCTGCACTCCATCGTGGCGGTCCCAGTTACCGTTCAGCGTGAGATCCGTGGAGTCCTCTATGTCGGTGTTCATTCGCCGGTGCGCTTGGGTGACAAGGTGATCGAGGAGGTCACCATGACTGCCCGCTGCCTCGAGCAGGACTTGGCGGTTAATTCCGCACTGCGCCGGGCCGATGGCGGTAAGGGTGGTGCTGCGCGCGGCCATGTGATGAACGGTGCCGAATGGGAGCAGGTACGCTCGACGCACTCCAAGCTGCGGATGCTGGCTAACCGCGTCAATGATGAAGACCTTCGCAAGGAGCTTGAGGCACTGTGTGATCAGATGGTCTCTCCGGTCCGTGTGAAGCAGTCCACCAAGCTGTCCGCGCGCGAACTCGATGTTCTTTCTTGCGTCGCCCTTGGCCATACCAACGTTGAGGCTGCCGAGGAGATGGGCATTGGTGCCGAAACTGTGAAGTCCTATCTGCGTTCTGTCATGCGCAAATTGGGTGCACATACTCGCTATGAGGCGGTTAATGCGGCCCGTCGTATAGGCGCGTTGCCCTGATTGTAGGTAAGTTGGGTGGGCGTGAAAGACCAATTTATTGTCTCCGGTGGGGCGCGCCTGCAGGGCACCGTCAAGGTTGACGGTGCTAAAAACAGTGTGCTGAAGCTGATGGCTGCGGCACTGTTGGCGGAGGGCACCACCACGCTGACCAACTGTCCTGAGATTCTCGATGTCCCTCTAATGCGAAAGGTCCTTGAGGGCCTTGGCTGCACCGTGGAGATTGATGGCCACACCGTGCGCATCACCACCCCGGCCGAGCTGCACTCCAACGCGGACTTCGATGCGGTGCGTCAATTCCGCGCTTCCGTGTGTGTGCTGGGACCGTTGACCGCGCGCTGCGGTCACGCGAAGGTGGCATTGCCAGGCGGTGACGCCATCGGTTCCCGCCCCTTGGATATGCACCAGTCCGGGCTGGAGAAGATGGGTGCGCGCACACGCATCGAACACGGTGCTGTGGTGGCGGAAGCTGATCGTCTCCACGGGGCAAATATCCGGCTTGATTTCCCTTCCGTCGGCGCGACGGAGAACATACTTACCGCCGCCGTGCTTGCTGATGGTGAAACTCAACTCCACAATGCCGCCCGCGAACCGGAGATCGTCGACTTGTGCACGATGCTTAAGGAGATGGGAGCCGATATCTCTGGGGAGGGGACATCCACCATCACCATTCGGGGAGTGGACAAGCTGCAACCAACAGAGCACGAGGTTATCGGCGACCGCATCGTTGCGGGTACCTGGGCCTATGCTGCTGTGATGACTCGCGGCGATATTACGGTGGGTGGCATTGCTCCTAAGCACCTGCACCTGCCGCTGGAAAAGCTCAAGTCTGCCGGCGCTGACATTGAGGACTATGTGAACGGTTTCCGGGTGCGCATGGACGGTCGCCCGAGCGCCGTGGATTATCAAACCCTGCCGTACCCCGGTTTCCCTACGGATCTTCAGCCTATTGCTATTGGTCTTTCCGCCGTGGCGGAAGGCACCTCCATCATTACGGAGAATGTCTTCGAATCGCGCTTCCGTTTCGTCGATGAGATGCTCCGCCTTGGCGCCGATGCCCAAGTTGATGGACACCACGTAGTCATCCGCGGGCAGGAGCGTCTGTCTTCGACGCATGTCTGGAGTTCCGATATCCGCGCAGGCGCCGGGTTGGTGCTCTCTGCACTGTGTGCGGATGAGACGACCACCGTGCACGATGTCTTCCACATAGATCGCGGCTATCCCAACTTTGTGGAGAATCTCCAGGCCTTGGGCGCCACGATCGAGCGCACTCAGGAGGAAGAGCTCTACTAAGGCGCCGTGCTTGGCGACGTTTCCCCGGTTCAATCCCACGGTTGAACTGGGGATTTGTTGTTTGTTGGGGGTGTGCGTATATTTATCGAGGTCGCCGCGAGGTAGCCGGGAGGTTAACTGGTGGTAGATGTTCGGGCAATGGTTGTTCGGCGGGTTTGACTTTGGTTGAGCTTGTTGGGTAAGGTTGTTCGGGCCGCTGCAAGAGGGTTAACGGTTGGTTAATTTTTGTTGTGGTGTGCGGATGATGTTTGAGAACTCAATAGTGTGCCAATGTACTTTTTTGTTGGTTGATTTTATTTGTTCTGGCCGTGTTGTGCCGTATGTGTGGCACGGTTGGTGTATGCCGGATGGCGCTTTTCCTTTTAGCGGCGTCATTGTAAATAACATAAGTTGTTTGGGCGTATTGTTTAAAATCTTCTGACTGGGCCAGCCTCCTTGTATATCCCCGTCGGGTTGGGGGTTGGTTTTGGATTTTTTCTTTATGTAATTTTTGGATAGCCAGTCCGTGCGGTGCACGGTTTGGTTTGTCTGTTTGTCTAGGTTTGGGCTTTTCACGGCCTTTTTTGTGGAGAGTTTGATCCTGGCTCAGGACGAACGCTGGCGGCGTGCTTAACACATGCAAGTCGAACGGAAAGGCCAGTGCTTGCACTGGTACTCGAACGGAAAGGCCAGTGCTTGCACTGGTGCTCGAGTGGCGAACGGGTGAGTAACACGTGAGTGATCTGCCCTGCACTTTGGGATAAGCCTGGGAAACTGGGTCTAATACCGGATAGGACCATGCTTTAGATGGTGTGGTGGAAAGTTTTTTCGGTGTGGGATGAGCTTGCGGCCTATCAGCTTGTTGGTGGGGTAATGGCCTACCAAGGCGTCGACGGGTAGCCGGCCTGAGAGGGTGTACGGCCACATTGGGACTGAGATACGGCC
>QWCJ01000149.1_pt1 | contig 29204 bp, 23 predicted proteins | sample 1972501 | NCBI WGS metagenome assembly QWCJ01 (sample SAMN09866711, study PRJNA288562) | Human vaginal metagenome isolate term2_vaginal, whole genome shotgun... | isolation source: vagina | host: Homo sapiens | place: USA: California
AGATAATGCAATAATTCACAACCACCAAATATTTTCAAGGAAAAATTTTAGAAATAAGTAAAATAAAATAAAGAATTGATATAAATCAAGAGATGGAAGAAGATACACCTTATATTATAAGCATTCGGAAAGCATGTTCTCGTATCTGTTTCAATTATAAAAAAGACACGAATAGGAAAAATATCTTAGTTTTGCTTACAGCTGTTCTATTAAGAAAAAAAAAAAGAAAGAAACTCACCTGAGAGGGAAGCTCGGAAATCATCATGCACCACACATTTTCTCTTGTTGATTTTTGGGATCATCCCAAGTTTCTTCGATAGAGGTGGTTCATGTTCCTTGGATACGTTCCGTCAGTTGCCGGAATGCTTATAGAACATGGAGGCGAATGCTTCCGTTATCCACACAAATCAACATAGCCCCCTATTTTGGGGCGTCCGACATTTGGAGTGATGAAGTAGGAGTGAAACTTAAAAGTTCACGACACGGTTTTCTCGAAAAACTTCTCATTAACAATGGGTTTAAGCTTAATGAAATGCATATAGAAGTCATAGGCATTATTGCATCACAAATTATCACTTCTTGAGTATAAATCTCCGTATATAAAGGGTTTATGAATAGGACTAATTGTATAATTTGATGATTTTCAAAAGCTAAAGGCCATCACTCGAAATTCCGGGAGGCCCATATTTTTAGGACATTATTGGTTGAAAACACGCTTTTCGCATGATAAAATGAAAATAAATCGGGTTTTATTTGTCATTTAGACAAATTCTTCCTACATTTGTACGATTTTATTTTATGCGGAAACCGTAATTCGGTCCACAAGGTAGAATAGCACTTACTTTTTCACCTTTTTACCATTTACATTTTCCCTTATGATGTAGGTCAAAACAATAAGTATTTTTTAAATTTTAGATGAACGTAATTACGAAAACTCTTCAATTGACCGATGGAAGAACCATCACAATTGAAACCGGAAAGGTTGCGAAGCAAGCCGACGGAGCCGCTGTGCTCAGAATGGGCAACACCGTGCTTCTCGCCACAGTTTGCGCAGCCAAAGAGGCAGTTCCGGGTACAGACTTTATGCCTTTGCAAGTGGATTATCGCGAGCAGTACGCTGCCGCAGGTCGTTTCCCCGGTGGATTTACAAAACGCGAAGGCAAAGCGAACGACGAAGAAATCCTGACGTCACGATTGGTTGACCGCGTGCTTCGTCCTTTATTCCCATCAGATTATCACACAGAAGTATTCGTTACCGTAATGCTTCTCTCCGCCGATGGCGTTGATCAGCCTGACGCACTTGCGGGATTTGCTGCATCGGCAGCCATGCAGTGCTCCGATATTCCTATCGAATTCCCCATCTCCGAAGTGCGTGTGGCTCGCGTGAATGGCGAGTATGTCATCAACCCGACTTTCGAACAGATGAAGTCTGCCGACATGGATATCATGGTAGGTGCCACAAAGGACAACATCATGATGGTGGAAGGTGAGATGGATGAAGTGTCAGAGCAAGATCTCATCGGCGCGCTGAAGGTGGCTCACGAAGCAATCAAACCCATGTGCGAGTTGCAGGAAGAACTTGCAAAAGAACTGGGAACCGACGTAAAACGCGAATACAACGACGAGACAAACGACGAAGAACTTCGCGAGCTGGTGAGAAAGGAAACCTATGACGCTTGCTATGCCGAGGCACAGAGTGGTGATAACGACAAGAAACATCGCGAAGAGACATACGACAAGATAAAAGCGGATTTCGTGGAAGCCTACGATGCCGCACACACCGACTTATCGGAAGACGACCTCGAGGAAAAACACGCCGAGATAGAACGATATTTTGCCGATGTGCAACGCGACTCCATGCGTCGCAGCGTGCTCGATACGGGCAAGCGAATGGATGGTCGCGCCACAGACGAGATACGTCCCATTTGGTGCGAAGTGGACGCGTTGCCAATGCCCCACGGAAGTGCTTACTTCCAGCGTGGCGAGACGCTTTCACTCTCCACCTGCACGCTCGGTACGAAACTCGACGAGAAGATGATCGACAATGTCTTGGACAAGAGCTATCAGCGATTCTTGCTGCATTACAACTTCCCACCGTTCTGTACGGGCGAGGCAAAGGCGCAACGCGGTGTGGGACGTCGCGAGATAGGGCATGGTCATTTGGCATGGCGCGGATTGAAAGGTCAGATCCCGGAAGATTTCCCTTACACGGTACGACTGGTAAGTCAGATACTTGAATCGAACGGTTCTTCTTCCATGGCTACTGTTTGCGCCGGAACGTTAGCATTGATGGATGCCGGTGTGCCCATGAAAAAACCGGTGTCGGGAATAGCGATGGGATTGATTAAGAACCCGGGCGAGGACAAATATGCTATTTTGAGCGATATCCTCGGCGATGAAGACCACTTGGGCGACATGGACTTCAAGACCACCGGAACAAAAGACGGTATCACTGCCACGCAGATGGATATCAAATGCGATGGTCTTTCCTTTGAAATATTGGAAAAAGCATTGATGCAAGCAAAAGCCGGAAGAGAGTATATCCTCGGAAAACTGACTCATACCATTGAAGAACCACGCAAGGAACTAAAACCACAAGTTCCGCGTATCGTGGCTTTCGAGGTTCCAAAGGAATTTATCGGTGCGATTATCGGCCCCGGTGGAAAAATCATTCAGCAGATGCAGGAAGAGACCGGAGCCACCATTACCATTGAAGAAACAGATGGTGTGGGCAAGATTCAGGTTTCCGCTCCAAACAAGGAGAGTATCGATGCCGCGGTAGGCAAGATAAAAGCGATTGCGGCAGTCCCGGAAGTGGGCGAAGTGTACGAGGGAACCGTTCGTTCCATCATGCCTTATGGATGCTTCGTGGAGATATTGCCGGGCAAGGATGGACTGCTCCATATATCAGAGATAGATTGGAAACGCCTTGAGACGGTAGAGGAAGCCGGAATAAAAGAAGGGGACAAAATTAAGGTGAAGCTCCTTGATATTGACCCGAAAACCGGTAAATATAAATTGTCGCACCGTTGCTTGCTCGAAAAACCGGAAGGCTACGTTGAGCCACAGCGTCGTCCGCGCGGTGAGCGTCGTCCGCGTCGAGACAATGATAGGCGTCGCAACAATCATGATGCGAACACCAACGAAGAATAAAGAAGAACTGACAAATGCACATCAAAAAACTCTCGCAAACAATGCGAGAGTTTTTTGTGCTTGGGCAACAAGGAAAGAAAAACCACGTAAGTATCTATATCAGCCGCAAACGGATAACGTTTTTTATCAATTGTCTGACCGATATTTCTGTAATAACATTCCTATAGACTTTTTTTATCCGGGAAACAAAGAGGGAATGAAAGAAAAACAAGCAGGAAAGTCTGATTTGTGGTTAAAAATACATAAAGGAACTAATCTTTTCTTGGTTTTTATCGTCAATTAGATAACTTTGCAAACAATGAATCTGTAAACATCCCTTTGCCAACTCGTTTCCGAACATGGGGAGTTAAGAATCATCAGGCGTAAAATTATCATACATATATAACTGTCGAAAAACAGAATAATGAATAATAAAAGGAGAATAGAACTATGAAAAAGAATCTATTGGCTTTAACATTCGTGCTCGGAGCATTTCTGATTACCGGGTGCGCAAGCAAGAAAGACTTGCAGAACTGTCAGACGGAGAATCAACGACTCTCCGGAGAATACCAAAGTGCAAAAGAAACCATTGCTGCCAACAACGCGCGCATCAAGAGTCTTGAAGACCAGTTGGCACAAGCTAAGGCAAGTGCGGCAGCTCTGCAGGGTAGTTTGGATAAGAGTCTGAACAACGCAAATTCGAACAACGTGAATATTTCCAAGTTGGTGGACCAAATCAACGAGAGCAACCAGTACATTCGCCACTTGGTAGAGGTGAAGAGCAAGAGCGATTCGCTGAATGTGGTTCTGACGAACAATCTTACACGCAGCCTGAGCAAAGAAGAACTGAAAGAGGTGGACGTTCAGGTGTTGAAGGGTGTCGTATATATCTCTTTGGCTGATAACATGCTTTACAAGAGTGGCTCGTATGAAATCAACGACCGCGCTGAACAAACGTTGCGTAAGATTGCCAAGATTATCATGGATTACAAGGATTATGACGTGCTCATTGAGGGAAATACGGATAACGTGCCCGTGAATAACCAGAGCGAGAAGATGAAGAATATCCGCAACAACTGGGATCTCTCGGCTCTTCGCGCATCTTCGGTGGTTCAGTATCTGCAAGACCACTTTGGAGTAAATCCAAAACGTCTCACTGCAGGCGGACGTGGCGAATATAACCCGCTCACTACCAATGATACGGAGGTAGGCAAGCAGCGCAATCGTCGCACACAGATTATCATTACTCCCAAGCTCGACCAGTTTATGGACTTGATTGGTGAGGCACCCGAAACGGAAGAAGCGAAATAAAGTGAGCTTCTTGATATAAACAATACGACCGCAATCATCCGAAAAAGGAGGGTTGCGGTCGTTCTTATTTTATCGTGAAAGTGAATTGTTCGCCGACATACTTATATTCCAATACGTTGTAGCGTATAAGTCGTGCCAAAGTGGAGATGACCGTGTAGCGATTTATCTTGGAAAGTCTGACGATTTTGTTCAGTGTGAGGTTAGGCTTTTCATCGATGAGTGCCAGAAGATGCTTTGTCTTCTCGGTGTATTCCATCATGCTGCGAGGTTGTTGTTCCTGTTTCCACATCTCCAAGTGTATGGGCGATGCGATAATATTTTCGTCTTTTATTCTTATGTACGCGTGCTTATTATTTTTCTCATCAATGGCGAAAATGGGTTTTTGTGCAGCGGGTGGGATAGTTGCGATGACTACGTTGCGTCCCTCAACATGAAAGGTGGAAAACGAGATATCACTTTCAGGTAAGCAATATTTGTATGCTGCGGCGTGCATCATGTAAATTTCCTCTTCTGACCTCACCCCGGAAATGTGCCCATCGTCCCTTACTCCTATTAAAAGTCTGCCTCCTTCGCTGTTGGCAAATGCCGAAACCGACTTGGCGAGCTTTATGGCATTCTGCACTTTGTATTTGAAATCTTGTTGCCGATGCTCTCCTTGGGCGATGAGCATCTGAAGATATTGCTGTTGAGTCATCTGTTGAGAAGTTTGTCGCAAAGGTAGCGATTTTTAGTTCTTAAAAAGAAAATGGGAGAAACTTTTATGATTGTTTTCCACATGGTATCTCCTATCTATGTTATTTGGTAGTGCCGAGAAAGAATAGTCGCATGAGCATTGTTTCATCCCAAATCTCTAAGTTTGCAATATGAATTGCAATAAATAAAGAGATTTGGGTTCACGGGAGAAAGTCCGGGTGAGCCATAACAATGGGACATCAGCGAAGTCTTGTTTTCATTTGATTGAGACGGATGAGTGTGTCTTAACGGAATTGTAACACACGTTTAATTTGCTTGTAACATTAGCAATGTACCTTTGCGCCCAAAAGAAATATATAAGGTTTAAAGTTACGAGATGGAAACAATGTATCTTTGTATTGTCGTATTTCTGCTTTGTTTGGCAGTATTCGACTTGTTTGTGGGGGTTAGCAACGATGCCGTAAACTTCTTGCAGTCGGCAGTGGGTGCGCGCGTTGCCGGATTTCGCACCATTCTCATTATTGCATCCGTTGGTGTGGTATTGGGAGCCGTGTTGTCTTCGGGCATGATGGATGTGGCAAGGCATGGCATCATGACGCCAAGTCAGTATTCCTTTAGTGAAGTAATGACAATCTTCTTGGCTGTGATGGTTACGGACGTCATCGTTCTCGATGTCTTCAATACGCTCGGAATGCCAACCTCTACTACTGTTTCGCTCGTGTTCGAGTTGTTGGGAGGAACGTTTATCATTGCTTGTATCAAAATGGCAGGTGATGGCAATCTGAGCTTTTCAAACCTGATGAACACGGAACAGGCACTGAAAGTAATCATTGCCATCTTCGTCTCGGTAGCCATCGCCTTTGTCTGCGGTACCATCGTGATGTGGATTTCCAGAGTTGTGTTCACGTTTAATTACAAGCGATATTCGCGCTATTCCATCGCTCTGTTTGGTGGCATCGCCTTTACGGCTCTATCCTATTTCATCTTCATGAAAGGACTTGGCAAAAGCCCTTATCTTTCGGGCAACATTAAGGAATATATAGAAGCGAACATTAACTTTCTCCTTTTGATAACTTTCATTGCCTCTACCATATTGATGGAAATTCTCCATCTTCTTCGAGTAAACATCTTTAAGTTCGTAGTACTTATGGGTACTTTCGCTTTGGCAATGGCATTCGCCGGCAACGACTTGGTGAACTTTATTGGTGTGCCGCTCGCGGGATTGGACTCTTATCAGGATTTCATGGCAAATGCAGATGGAGCAAGCGATACGGCGTTTATGATGACATCACTGATGGAAAGCGCGAAAACCACACCAAGTTGGTTGTTGGGAGCGGGCGTTGTCATGATAGTTGCGATGGCTACTTCCAAGAAAGCACAGAATGTTATTAAGACGAGCGTGGACTTGAGCCGTCAGGATGAGGGCGATGAGATGTTCGGTAGCTCCAGTGCGGCACGTGCCATTGTGAGGTTTTCGCAAAATATCTCCGGCAACGTTAGTACTGCAATTCCCTCGCGCGTTAGCAGTTGGATAGACTCGCGTTTCAAAGAAAAAAGCGGAGATGAAGCGGATGTCAATGTAGCATTCGATGTGGTTCGGGCAGCAGTGAACCTTGTGTTGGCTTCCATGTTAATCACCATTGGAACAAACTTAAAACTACCACTTTCCACCACATACGTTACGTTCATGGTGGCAATGGGTTCCAGTCTTGCCGACCGTGCGTGGAGTCGCGAAAGTGCCGTGTTCCGCGTAACGGGAGTCTTATCGGTGATAGGTGGTTGGTTCATCACTGCCGGTGCTGCATTTATATCTTGTTCCATCGTTTGCATGATTATGTATTTCGGAGGAATTTTCATGAAGGTAGCTTTCATGTTGCTTGTGGTCTTCCTTTTGATTCGTTCGGAACGTAATTACAAAAAGAAGATGGCAAAAGAAGAGAGCGGAAGCGTATTCCGTTTGATGATGCGCACTCGCGACCCGGAATTGGTTTGGGATATGTTGCAACGACAAGTGGCACGCACACAGGCATACGTTTGTAAATTCGCCTTGGTTCAATTCAACGCAATTGTAGATGGATTTCATGAAGAGCGCATAAAGGAGTTGCGCCATACCGATAGGAATTTACAGCACGAAACGGAGGATTTGAAGAAATATCGTAGGCAAGAGATGCTCGGACTGAAACGTTGCCCGCCTGAATTGGCTATTGAGCGCAACACTTGGTTTCATTTGGGTGCAAATAGTAACCAACAGCTTATCTATTCTTTAAGAAGAATGCTTGAGCCTATTCGCGAGCATATTGGCAATAGCTTTAATCCTGTTCCCGAAGAGTTTATCGCCGAGTTCGAACCCATCCAACAGAAAATTAACGACTTGTTGAAAATCAGTGAGAATCTTATTTCCACTCGCAGGTTTGAGAATTACAGGGAAATACTGACCGATGCGGATCAAGTAAAAGATGAACTGTCAGTCTTGCGTAAAAAGCATTTGGATAGGATGCAAAAAGCACAGGGTAATGCCGAATTTCAAGTATCTGTGGTCTATCTGAACATGTTGCAGGAAACCCAGCAATTCATAAGTGCCATGCGTCATCAGTTAAGGGCTGCGAAGAAGTTCTGCGAATAAACCTGATGGTTGGCTTTTCCCGATACGAGAAAATGAAATAAAAAAAGCTACAAAGCAGGCGTCATGTTCGATGAATATGACGCCTTTATTATTTTCAAAATTCCTTCTTTCCGTGGATTGCGACTTGTGATTTGCAAGCGTTGAGAATCAGGAACATAGTAAGAAAACGTCTGGTGGGCAATCCTTTGAAAGTCGATTTCATCTCTTCCGGAATTTCAATGTTTGAGTGCGCAGAATGTCAACGGATTTGTCTTGTCGTGACATTCTTTCAGTTTGCTTCTCGATTAATTTCTATTGGCTTTTATGCGGAAATCGAAGCGCAACCCACTTGGACTGTTATTCACAACCTCTATGCTGCCACCATGAATGAGTACCGCATTCTTCACGATGGCAAGCCCAAGACCCGTTCCACCGAGTTTCCTGCTTCTGCCTTTGTCAATCCTGTAAAAACGTTCAAAGAGTCTCGGCAGATGTTCCTTATTTACACCCGTGCCATTATCGGTGAAGCAGAAGTTCCAATAGCCATTGTTCTCGTAAGCATTCAGCGTGATGGTGGTTCCTTCGCCTGCATAAGCGATGGCGTTGTCGGTAAGATTGCGAAAAACGCTGTATAACAAGTTTTTTACCCCTTTCACTATAATGTGATCGGGCAGATTGTTGCGGAATATCATGTCGCGCTCGTTTAGTTCCAATGCTGTTTCTCTTTGAATATTCGCGACCAAAGTGCAGATATCGATTGATTCAATGTCCATCATTTTCGCTCCATCATCAATCCTGTTGAGGGTTGAAATATCTCTCAGCAGCGATGTCAGCCTCTCTGTCTGGGTGTAACAGCGAGCGAGGAACTGTTTCTTATTCTCTTCCGTGATGCACGGATTATCCAAAATGGTTTCCAAGTAGCCTTGAATGGATGCTATGGGGGTCTTCAGCTCGTGGGCGATATTCTGTGTCAGCTGGCGTTTCAATATGTCTTGCTCTTGCCGGGTAGATTCCAGTCGTTTGTAAATCTTAATGATGCGTTCGGCAATCTCGCCCAATTCGTCATCTGGAAAGTCAGCAAGGTCTTCTGTCTCAAGACTCTCATTGTTGTCTGCCCGCGATGCGAATATCTTTAGTTTGGTGATATTCTTGTCAAGACTGTTTACAAATCTGTAGATGACAAACGTAAGTAGTGCCAACGCCAACAGCGCGAACCATATATAATGTTGGTCCGACTTTAACGATTTTGCCAAGTCGTCATTGTAAGGCAACGCCGTGCGAATAATGATGCCATCTTTGGGAAAATAGGTGGCTGAATAATAATAATCCTGCTTCAATGTCTTGCTTCTTCTTTCCACGGTGGACCCCCACCCGGTAGCCAATGCCTTGATTACCTCCTCTCGGTTTCGATGGTTGGAAATGTGCAGGTAGTCCTTTTTCTCATTATCGAAAACCACCCTTCCATCGCGGCGGATGAGTGTAACGCGCATATCCTTTCGGCTGTGGGAAGCGAGATAGCTCGTGATACTCTTTTCTTCGTATCTACTCTTTTCCAACTCTTCTGCCATGTGTTTGTTGAACATCTGCAATTGCAATTCGAGTGTCTTCACTTTATATTGCTTTTCACGGTTTTGTTGGAAAACAATAAATGCGATTGAGAATACAAGGAAAACGGCCATAATACTCAGGTAGAGCTTATGACCGATGCTTATTTTTTTCATGATTCATTTGCTAAAAGTCCGACAACTTGTCTTGTTGGGAAGCGTTGAGGCTTCGGTGACAACCGCCCCCGATGTCTCTTCCCTCCGCACGACTTACATGTTAAAGTAATAGCCAAACCCCAATCGGGTGGCAATACATTTGGAGAAACGTCCTATCTTCTTTCTAACCCTTGTGATATATACATCCACCGTTCGGTCAAGCACCAACACGTCTTTTGGCCAAATACGCTCAATGAGTTCTTGGCGAGAGAAGACTCGGCCTCTTTCCTCCAGTAACAGATGCAGCAATTCAAATTCCGTTTTTGTAAATGGAACCTCTTCTCCGTCAATATTAACGGTCTTCTTCTCTAAATCCATTTCCAATCCTTCGAATGAAAGTGTTCTGTGCTGCTCCGGCTCAATCACTGTTGCCGTCTCCGTGCGATTTAGAACGGCTCTGACACGCAGAATAACCTCACGGATGGAAAATGGTTTTGAAATGTAGTCGTCTGCCCCCAAGTTAAAACCGGTAACCGTGTCGTTCTCGGAATCGCGGGCAGTGAGGAAGATGATGGGGATTTTCTTCGTCAGAGGATTGTCTTTTAGTTTTTTAGCCATGGCAAAACCGGAAATTTCGCCCATCATGACATCAAGAAGAATGAGATTATATCTTGAAATCTCCATGCCGAGAGCTTCCTCTGCGGAATGAGCCGTCTCCACAATGTATCCTTCGGTTTCAAGGTTAAACTTTAATATCTCGCAAATATCCTCTTCATCATCAACAACTAAAATGCAGTGTTTGATATCGCCCATCTTCTTATAAGTTTGATTTTCTGCAAATTTATAAAATTTTTCCGTAATAGTTTTTTTTCTTATGTTAAAATCTTATGAAAAAACAACCTTTGTTTTGTCTTTGTGGTGTGGAAAATCAAGAGTTACGATGTTACGAAGAGGTGCTCATCTCGTCATCAGGCGACTTCTGTTTGTAAACTATTCTTACCAAAAAACCGCATATATAAAATCGCAATCCGGGAAAACGACAGGAGGGAAATTGACGTTTTCCCAACAAAAATCAAGCGATATTTCTCCGAAAAACCATGTATTCTCACAAAAGCTTACCTTTTGTCATGCATTAGCTTATGTTTTGCGTTGCGATACATGAGCTTTTGCACTGCAAAAGGTAAGCTTTTGTAGTGAAAAACCACGAGGAAAATTAATGTTTTTATTTGCTCTCCGAGTGCTGTATCACGTATTTATCTGTTTATCAACCAATTGTGAAAATTAAGATAATTTGCGTATTTACGAACAAGGATGAATGTTTTTGCTTTTAAGGGCAGCATTTTGAGGTATATGTAAATATATTTCAACTACGATAATCCGTAGTTTCAACCTTAAATTCGTCTTTTTCCAAGTCGGGGAACCACTCGCAAAAGACTGATAAGGGAAGATTTTTCCGGCATTGTTTCGATGTTTTGTCAAAATAACGTTATCTTTGCAGAGTAAGAAAAAGAAACACATCATCAGCAACAAGAATGAAAAACAACTTGAAAACCATACTCGCGAGTTGCCTTCTTTCGGGAACGGCAATGCTGACAGGCTGCTCAGGCGAGCAGTTTCACGTAACGGGAAACATCACCAACGCAAAGGATTCCGTGCTTTATTTCGAGCACAACAGTCTGACGGGCTTCCACAAACTCGACTCGGTGAAACTCGCCGACGACGGCAGTTTCGCTTTTTCAGGCGACAAGGCAGACAATCCCGAGTTCTATCGTTTGCGCATCGCCGACCAAATTATCAATATCGGCATCGATTCAACGGAGACGGTGAACGTTACTGCCGCCTATCCCGGAATGGCAGCGAGCTACGAGGTGAAAGGCTCGTACGAGAATGAGAAGATAAAGGAGCTGGCGCTGAAACAAATCAACCTGCAAGCACAATGCCAAGCCATCGCCACGCAACATCCGGAGGTGGCAGATTCGCTCATCGACAACCTGCTTGCCGGCTACAAACACGATGTCAGCAATAACTATATCTTCAAGGAGCCGATGAGAGCTTACAGCTATTTCGCCCTGTTTCAATACATCGTGGTGAACAACCGGGCACGCCTGATATTCAATCCGGCACGCGATGCGGCGGACAACAAGGTGTTCGGTGCCGTGGCAACAAGCTGGGACACGTTTTATCCGGGGTCGGAACGAGGCGAGAACCTGCACAACATCGCCATCAAGGGAATGCAGGATGAACGCATCGTAAAAGCACGTGGAAAACAGGTGGAAGTGAATGCGGAGGAAACAGGAGTCATCGACCTGCCACTGCGCGACAACGTGGGCAACGAACGGCATCTGACCGACTTGAAAGGTCAGGTGGTGCTTTTGGATTTTCACATCTTCGGAATGAAAGGCTCCACGGAATACATCATGCGGATGCGCGAACTCTATGAGAAGTATCATTCAAAAGGTTTGGAAATCTTCATGGTATCGCTCGATGACAATGAGCATTTTTGGAAAGAACAGGTGGCAAACCTGCCATGGATTAACGTCTTCGACAACACGGGCATAAGCCGGGCTTACACGGAGGCAGCCACTGCCACGCCAATTATTTACCTCATTGACCGGGGAAATAACATCGTAAGAAATCCGGGACAGATAAAAAATCTCGAAGCGGAGATACAAGCATTGCTATAAATCTTGCCGACCGGCGTTCCAACGCGCTCTTTCGCAAACCATAAATCGAACAAAGCCTCCTCACACAGTCCGGTGCGAAGAGGCTTTGTTCGATAACCGACAACAAATAGCGTTTAGAACGCCTTACCAAAACTAATGTATAAACCCAAAAGTGCCTCTCTGCCACAATACCGGTTATTGGTAATCATGCAAGCGGGAGTGATGCCAATACGGAACTGAAATCCACGTTTGTGGGTATAACGATACCCGATATTCAAATAAGCGAAGGAGGAAATGTTGTTTTCGGATATGTTTTTATAGGCAATTCTCCATTGCTCTGCTTCAAACTTAAAATGTTCAGCCACTGCGATGTGGTCGTTGTAATATCCGGTATTAACACCCAATCCCATTTCGAGGCGGTTTTTGCCTTTTCCAAGCAGATAATTTACTTCAAGCGGAATACTGTAAACCCGAGTCGAAGTACCCGCTGCGAAAAAATAGTTTGCCTTAGAATAACCAAAAGCAAACCCAACGCGATAGCCCCATTTGGAATCTTCCTTGAAACGCGCATCGTAATTGATGCCAACGCCATTGGAGCCACCTCCAAACTCAAGGAAAACACTTCGGGAGCGAATGGTGTCGTTTTGAGCATAAGCCGTGGTGGAAATGGAAAACAGCAAATGACACAGCAGGATTGACGTGAGAATATTCTTCTTTTTCATGTTTATAGGGTATGAATAGTGGTAAGATGGTGTTCAAAAATTAAACGTATATATCTTTCTTGGTTTCTTTAATTTTACTTTCCTACAATCTTTCCATCTCTTTTTCATCATTTTCTCGTCTTTCATCGGTCGGGCAGCTCGCTACACTCCCTTTTCAAATCAAAAGACTGAATGAAAAAACAAACGAAAATATTGTGGCAATTAATTTTGAATAGTTACTCAAAATATATTCTTATTCTTTCATAACGAGCGCAAAGATAATAAAAAAAATAATAAGAAGAAGAATTCAATGAAAATATATCGCCAAAGCTTTCACGTAGGAAATAGAACAAACACAAAAAGAAAAGCCAACATCCCTTGTCGGAATATTGGCCATCTATTGTTTTTACACATTGAAAAAATTAGAGAATTGAAACTTCACAGTTTCGCTTGTTTTACTAAATCTGATTATTTTATAGAGAAAGCATTGAAATTATCTTACTTAATGATGACCTGTTGTTGGGGCTGCGAGGTGGTGCTTTGCAACGAATCGGAGTGAGTTGAGTCTGCCTTGGCAACGGAAAGTCCTTCTCGCGTTTGGTTCGTGTTTGCCACCTCCGTTTGTTGGAGCTGTGCATCTTTCGGCTGAATGGCAGTTTGAATGGCATTTCCGAGGGTAAGCACTATCGCAACGACAGCTGCTGCCTTGAATAAGGGGATTAACCGCTGACGCATCGTTATGGTGCGTGCTTTCACGGGTTCGTCTTCCCGAATCATTCCAAGTACCTTGCGGTCGAACTCATCATCCAACGCATCGCTTTCCTTTTGTTCACGCCCATAAACGAACAAGTCTTTATAAGGCAAGAATTCAGCCGGAACGTCCTCTTGCGAAAAAAACGTGCGGAGAATATTCTCCTCATGCAACGTCGTCTCGCAACGCCAATAACGCTCCATTAACTGTTCTATGTACTTATAATCCATATTCATCTATTTTTTTGTATTTTTGTTTCACCGCCTGACGCGCCCTAAAGATGTTCACCTTGACCTGTTCTTCGGTTATTTCCAATATCTCGGCTATTTCCTTATAAGCTTTTCCCTCAAAATCTCTCAGCTGCATACAGCTCTTTTGCTTTTCGGGAAGTGAGTTTACGATATCTCTCACCAAGCGGATGTGGTCTTGACGAATCATCTCGTCTTGGGGATTGGACAAAGACTGCGGCTGAACTTCGTTAGTTGTTTCCAGCGATTCGTTGTTGTTGCCTTTTTTCTTTATCCTGTCCAATGAGAGGTTGCGGCAAATTTTCAGGCTGAAAGCCTCGATGGAGTCTATCGAATCCCAATCGAAACGTTTGTTCCAAACCTTTATCAGCGTATCCTGAACAATGTCTTCTGCCTCTGCCCGATTGAGCGTGATGCGCAAAGCGAGCCGGAAGAGTTCGTTCTTCAAAGGCAACACATCATTGCGGAAACTGATTTTCTTCATCCTCTCTGTTTGATTGACGATTAAATTAGGTCGAAAGTTACACTTTCATGTGAATTTCGCTAATATTTAACATTCATTAGCGAAATAACATAGATTCGAAGAGAGGCGGTTCGAAACTCTGATAGGGGCTTCACCGCTCCCTCCCCCCGAGAGATTATTCCAAATAAGTATAGCCGTAAAGCCCACTTCTGTAGTTGCTCAGGAACTCTTTGCCTTCTTCCAACGATATTTTTCCTTGCTTCACGCTCTTGGTAACCCAAATTTCGAGTTGTCGAACCAATTTTTTCGGATTGTATTGCACATACTCCAGCACCTCTTCCACGGTTTCACCATCAATGATTTGATCAATGTGATAAGTGCCGTTCTTCACCGAGAGGTGCACGGCATTGGTATCTCCGAAAAGATTATGCAAGTCGCCGAGGATTTCCTGATAAGCTCCCACGAGGAAAACACCGATGTAATAAGGTTCGTTACGTTTTAAGGCGTGAACGGGAAGCACGTGTCCGGTGCGCCCTTCGGTTACGAAATTGGCAATCTTTCCATCGCTATCGCAGGTAATGTCTTGCAACGTGGCTTTGCGCGTGGGGCGTTCGTTGAGCCGTTGGATGGGCATGACGGGAAAAAGCTGGTCGATGGCCCAACTGTCGGGCAGCGATTGAAAGAGCGAGAAGTTGCAAAAGTATTTGTCTGCCAATAGTTTGTCAAGATTGCGAAGTTCGTCCGGAGCGTGTTTCATGCTCTTTGCCAATATGTTTATTTCATGGCAGACGCTCCAATACATGGCTTCTATGGCGGCACGAGTATTCAAATCCACCATACCATGTGAGAAAAGCTCAAGCGACTCCTCGCGTATCTGCTCGGCATCATGCCAGTCTTCCAACATGTTTCGGGAGTCAAGATTATCCCAAATGGCATACAACTCACGCACTAACTGATGATGGGTGTCGTTTGCCTCAAATTCTTCAGGCATTTCAGGCAAAGAAGCGGTCTCCAAGACATCAATGACGAGCACGGAGTGATGAGCTGCCAGACTTCTACCACTCTCCGTGATGATGTTCGGATGAGGGATTTCGCTTTTGTTCGCCGCATCAACGAAAGTATAAACACAGTCGTTGACATATTCCTGAATGGTGTAGTTCACCGAACTCTCGCTACTTGATGAGCGAGTGCCGTCGTAATCCACGCCAAGTCCACCGCCACAATCAACGAAATCTACATTGTAGCCCATCTTTCTTAGATTAACATAGTACTGTGCAGCCTCGGTGAGTGCGGTTTGGATGCGCCGTATCTTCGTGATTTGCGAACCAATGTGAAAGTGTATCAAACGCAAGGAATCATGCAGTCCGTTCTTATCAAGCAATTCCAAGGCTTTGAGCAGTTCAGAGGCGGTCAGTCCGAACTTGGAAGCATCGCCACCGCTGTCAGACCATTTGCCGGAGCCGGTGGAAGCCAATTTAATGCGAATGCCGAGATTAGGTCTGACGTTCAACTTCTTGGCAACCTTGGCTATTATGTCAATCTCATTGAGCTTTTCCACAACGATAAAGATGCGTTTGCCCATCTTTTGCGCCAGCATAGCCAACTCAATGTAACTCTGATCTTTGTAGCCGTTGCAGATAATGGGCGAATCGCTCTGACATTGCACTGCGATGACGGCGTGAAGTTCCGGCTTGGAACCGGCTTCCAATCCGAGATTGAATTTCTTACCGTGCGAAATAATCTCGCCTACCACAGGTTGCATCTGATTGACCTTGATGGGGTAGATGATGAAATTTTCGCCTTTGAAATCGTATTCCTTTTTGGCGATGTTGAAACAAGAAGACGTTTTCTCAATACGATTATCCAAAATATCCGGAAAACGAAGCAAAACAGGAGGCGTAACATCGCGCAGGAGCAATTCATCCATAATGTCCCGCAAATCAACTTGTGTGTTGTCTTTGCAGGGAGTTACATAAACATCGCCTTTCTCGTTTACTCCGAAATAGGAAGTACCCCATCCATTGATGTTATAGAGTTCCTTCGCGTCTTCAATTGTCCATTTTTTCATAACTTTTCAGTACCGTGATGAGAGTTGCTTGCTTCGTTAATATAAGCCATTTATCTCGTAGTGAGAATTGTTCATTTTATTAGTGAGGGTATTTTCCTCTTTGATGAGAACTGCTCATTTTGCTGTCAACGGCAGGCAAACAGTCGTGCAACCTCTTGATTTTATGTTTTCGCAATATCGTTAGTATCGTGTCTCGGATATTTCTTCTGTCATCGAGGATGAAAGCTGTGAGAAGAATAGCTAAACATTTAGCATTTCACGCACTTTGTCCACCGAATGTTTTATTTTATCGTAACTATCCAACAGATTAATGTCAAGGATGTGCTTAGCTTTAAGGTAGAAAGGTTCGCGGAGCTTCAACTGTTCTCTCATGAAAGTCAGCACCTCCTCCTCCGTTTTATTAAGCAACAGCGGGCGAACGGTCTTCCCCATGCGAATATGCCCATACAAGACATCCGGCTTGGCTTGCAGATAGATTGTTTCCCCCTGAGCGTTCATATAGTCCATGTTGTCAAAAAAGCATGGCGTTCCTCCGCCACACGAGATAATTACATCCTCGAATTCGGCTACTTCGTGCAAGAGATTTCGCTCTATCTTTCTGAAACCGTCTTCCCCCCGCTCATCGAAGAGTTGTTTTACCGTTTTTCTCATTCTGTTTTCGATGTACCAATCCAAATCGTAAAACGGCATATTCGCCTCTTTTGCCAGCATCTTGCCTATCGTTGTCTTGCCGGCACCCATATAACCTAAAAGGATGATTCTTCTCACCTTTGCTTTGTTTTCTTCATTCATCATGAATTACGTTCTCCTTTCGCAATAATAAGGAGACGAAATGGGGGCTATTTCTTTCTGCCACGTCCTGATTTAGGTTCGGGGGCGTTCTTAATGATTTCCTGACACTCGGCATACGTTAGCTCGGCAGCCTTGGCATGCAATGCTTTCGGCATGCGATAGTTCTTTCCGTCGTAGGCGATGTAAGGTCCGTACCTACCATTCATAACCTCCATCTTATCGTCTTCCGGGAAAGTCTTGAGATGTCGGCGTGCATCCGCCAATCGTTTCTTCTTTATCAATTCAATGGCGGTTTCCAATGTTACCGTTAGTGGATTTTCTTCCTTGGGCAGAGAGACATATTTCTTGGCGTGCATGACATAAGGTCCGAAGCGTCCGGCACCGATTACCACATCGGAGTCCTCGAATTTTCCTACTGTTCTCGGAAGTTTGAACAACTCCAGAGCCTCATCGAGCGTCAGATTGCCCATGCTTTTCTCAGCCGGCAATTGCGCAAACCTTGGTTTTTCCGAATCATCGGCTGTCCCAATCTGCACCACGGGTCCGAAACGACCAATCTTTACGAACACCGGTCTGCCCGATTTTGGGTCGATTCCGAGTTCGCGTTCTCCGGCTTTATGCTCCGATCGCGCGTTCATCACCGCCTCGACCTCAGGTTCAAAGTTCTTATAGAATTTCTTCATTTCCGCATTCCATGTCGCTTTGCCTTCCGAAATCTTATCAAACTCCTGTTCTACTTTTGCCGTGAAATTGTAATCCATCACTTCCGGGAAGTTTTCCATTAAGAAGTCATTGACAACGATGCCGATATCAGTAGGGATGAGTTTACCTTTGTCGGCGCCCACCATCTCCTTTTTGTTTTTGGAACTTATCTTCAAACCTTGCAATACATCAACGACATATTTCCGTTCTTCCCCTTTCCTATCTCCTTTCTGCACATATTCGCGCTGTTGGATGGTTGATATGGTGGGGGCGTAGGTGGATGGGCGTCCTATTCCCAACTCCTCAAGTTTATGTACCAAGCTTGCTTCCGTGTATCTGCTTGGTCCCATGGAATAACGCTCTGTGGATATGATGTCTCTGCGTTCCAGCTCATCGCCTTGTCTCATTGCCGGTAGTGCGTGCGAGAAGTCATCGGCATCGTTTTCGTCATCGGTCGATTCCCGATAAACTTTCAAAAATCCGTCGAAAGCTATCACCTCACCGGTTGCCACGAACAAAAGATGTTCTTTAGTCTTTCCTTCCGCATCCTCAATGGCAATGTTCACGGTTGTCTTATCAATCTTTGCGTCTGCCATCTGTGAGGCAATGGTGCGTTTCCATATCAAGTCGTAGAGTCGTTTTTCCTGATTCGTTCCTTCAATGGAGGTTTTATTCATATAGGTAGGCCGGATTGCCTCGTGTGCTTCCTGTGCTCCCTTGCTGTTAGTATGGAACTTCCTTATCTTTCCGTATTCATTTCCATACAGTTTTTCAATTTCTTCTTTTGCCGTATTTATAGCCAACGAGGATAAGTTCACACTGTCTGTACGCATGTAAGTGATGCGTCCCGCCTCATAGAGACGCTGCGCCACCATCATGGTTTGACTTACGGTAAATCCGAGTTTACGTGCCGCTTCCTGTTGCAAAGTGGATGTGGTGAATGGTGGAGCGGGCGTGCGCTTTAAGGGTTTCTTTGCGATGGCAGATACTAAGAATTTGGAGGTCTTACATAACTCCATGAACGCCAAAGCCTCATCGTGGGTCTTGAATCGTTTGTTCAATTCCGCCCTCACTTCATTCTTTGTTCCGTCTTCGCCCGTAACGGCAAAGACGGCATTAACCCGATAATAGGGTTCCGACTTGAAATTGGCTATTTCTCGTTCACGTTCAACAATGAGTCTTACGGCAACGCTCTGCACGCGTCCCGCGCTTAAAGCCGGTTTCACCTTTCTCCACAAAACGGGCGACAGGCGAAAGCCTACCAATCGGTCAAGCACCCTGCGCGCCTGTTGGGCGTTTACCAGGTTCATATCCAGTTGTCTCGGGTTCTCGATGGCAGCGAGTATTGCCGGTTTGGTAATCTCGTGGAAGACTATTCTGCTGGTCTTCTCTTCATCAAGTCCCAACACTTCGCAAAGATGCCAGCTGATGGCCTCTCCTTCGCGGTCCTCATCGGATGCCAACCATACTTTTTTAGCGGCCTTGGCATTCTTTTTCAGTTCGCTGACAATCTTCTTTTTCTCATCCGGGATCTCGTAATCGGGTTCCAGAGAATTCAAGTCGATACTCAGTTCTTTCTTTTTCAGGTCGCGAATATGACCATACGACGACATCACCTTAAAATCATCGCCCAGAAATTTCTCAATCGTTTTAGCCTTGGCAGGGCTCTCTACTATCACTAAATTATCTTGCATATCGGCATCATATATTTTTCAAGAGCGCAAAAGTAAGCAATCTTTTTCATACACCTTATATATAGCGCGTAAAATTTCTACTTTTTTAAGCATTGCGCTTCATTTCAAGATATTTTATCAGTGCGCGCCGGATGGAACGCATTCCAAACTCCTCGGTGTGAACTTCTTCCAACGGCAGCCACAGTGCCTCTTCCGCATCATCATCGGTTGCCAAACAGGAGGTATCATCCACCGTACAAACATAGAATGAATCGAGTGTGGGCACGTCGAAACCACTGTAAGTGTATTTATTGGGCAGCGAAGCGAAATAGCTCATTGTGGTTACGTTCAGATTGGTTTCTTCTTTCACCTCTCTTCTCAAGGCTTCCTCAATGGTCTCGCCTATGTCGGCAAATCCTCCGGGCAGGTCGAGCGTACCTTTTCCGGGTGCTTTCTTTCGCCTTACCACCAACAATTCCCCTTGTGCGTTATGAATAAAAGCCGCGACAGCGGCACTCGGATTAAGATAATACTCAAATCCGCAATTCTCGCATTTTTTGCTTTTATCGTTTTGCGGTTCAAAATGCTCGCTGCCACATATGGGACAGTACCTGAATTTTTCTAATATGTGCATGATTTGGTTCATTGTATGTTACCTGTTCAGAGACCGGAAAGCTCGTCCGGTAACGCCTTTTTTACTTTGGGTCGTTGCAAATTTACATAAAAATAAGTAGGAACGCACGAACATCGCCATATTATTTCCACTTTTTCTTGTTTTTTACCAAATATCAAGCGCAGAAAATCAAAAACGCCTCTGTCATCCATAAAGCGCACGTGAAAAACATGAGAAGCAACTCACAATGAAACATCTGCTTGTGAAAACTAAAATATGATTACCAAATGGGTGGGTTATTTGGCGTAAGACCGAGAGGCAACACAACCGCCTTCATCGTATTACGGTTCGGAAGTCTATGTGTTAAATTAACTCAAAAATAATTTATCTCCGTTTGAAAACTGCCTCATTACTGCCAATATCCTAAAAACCCTAAATCCTCAAGCCGTTTTTTTGCGCTTTTTTGCTAACTTTGTGCCACATCGCCTCCCGACACTCACCGCGCAATCCTTTGCGCCATCTTGTCAGAAGGTGAGTACATTCGAACGATGAACCGCAAACAGCCGGTTTTTTGAACTGAGAAACAAAAGAATAAAATCAACATAAGAGCATGAATTTCAGGAAACTTTTTGTGATAACGGGACTCTTTGCCGCATCAATGACGGTAATGGCACAACGAACTTTCGACGTAAATCTCTATAACGGCAGAGCTCCTTACAACAATGGGGACAAGCGCGACACCGCAAAGGTGCGCGTTTACTTGCCACTCGAACGCGAAGCCACCGGAAGAGCCATCGTCATCTGCCCCGGAGGGAGCTACGAAAGTCTGTCCATGGACACCGAAGGCTACGACTGGGGAGAGTTTTTCCAAAATCAGGGCATCGCTGCCATCGTCTTGAAATACCGTTTGCCGAACGGAAAGCCGGAAGTTCCCATCGCCGATGCACAACAAGCCATACGATTGGCACGCCTGAACGCCTCGGCATGGAGAATCAGCCGCAACAAAGTCGGCATCATGGGTTTTTCCGCAGGAGGACATCTCGCGGCGACCGTGGCAACTCAAGGCAGAGGGGAGGCAAAACCCAACTTCCAAATTCTTTTCTATCCGGTCGTTTCCATGATGGAGGGATACGGACACAGAAAGAGTTTTCATAATTTTTTAGGCAGAAGCCCAAGCAAGCACGACCAACGGAAATACAGTGCCGACATGAACGTGAGCCGGGTAACGCCACCCGCTTTCATCGCGCTCTGCGATGACGACGACAGTGTTCCACCGGCAAACGGCGTGAATTATTACATGGAGCTGTATCGCAACGATGTGCGCGCTTCGCTTCACGTCTATCCGGATGGAGGACACGGATGGGGCAGCAAAATAGGCTTCCGATACCACGAGGAATTGATGATGGACCTAAAAGCATGGCTCCGCAGCTTCTAAGGGAACAACGAATAACGGAACATCCGAAATGGAAAAAATCGCAATCAAGGCTAAGGCTTTGATTGCGATTTTTCTTTACACAAGCTTTCAAATGAAGTCTCTTTTTTCAAGATGCCTTGACTTTGATTTCAAATACGCCATTCATTCTGATTTTCATATCTCACTGTGTTACAACGGAATACAGATTATGCAAAAAGAAGACGACCAACAGCCACAAGTTCATCCGTCGTTTTCTATGGCAATGGCTATACCTTTTGGGTGGCAAAAGCTAAACAATGGCGACACAAAAGGTAAGGTATTGCATCGCAAAAGGTAAGCAATTGAAGCAGAATCGCTCAAAGACCTCGTTTTTTCGGCTCGATAAAGCCCACATGAACCTGCAACAGAAACATTTTTATTTCTAAAAGCAACTTTTCGGAAAGTTGGTTTTTCAACCATAAATCTTTACAATGCCATAGTTCCATTTCATATTTCTCGCAATTTCATCGGGGAAGGAAAAGGATAAAAATATTTTTTCATTAACTTTGCAAATGACATGAAACAAAGTAGCGACCACACATCCGAAAAAGAAAATCCTCGCACACACGCTATGGAAATAAGCCGGGAAGTAAAGCAATTTGTCCTCGCTCACAGGCTTTCTTCCCCTACAGAGTTGGCGTTGCGCGCGACACGATATCCCAACATCGACATGCCGTTCGCACTTGACCAGATTGCGGGGTGGCAAACCGCTCGCAAGAAACTGCCTTCATGGGCGGAGAAGGAGGACATCGTGTATCCGCCACATCTCGCCATGGAGCAATGTTCATCGGAGCAAACGGCACGTTACAAGGCAAGATTGGTGCGACGGCTCGCCTCAGAATATGACGAAGAAAAAGCAGAGCAAACTGTTGGGGACCATGAACCGGTCTTCCTTACCGATTTGACAGGTGGACTGGGTGTGGACTTCTCGTTCATGGCGCAAGGTCGCAAGGCAACTTACGTGGAACGACAGTCGCAACTTTGCACCATCGCTGCCCACAATTTCGCAGTATTGGGATTGGAGAAAACAAAGGTGGTGAAGGGCGACGGAGCGGAGTTTCTCCATGAGATGGACTTTTCTACGATTACTTATCTCGACCCGGCAAGAAGGGACGACCATGGAGGAAAAACGGTGGCGATTAATGACTGCACGCCGAACCTTTTGGAATTGAAAGACGAACTAATCAGGAAGAGTGGTTACGCCATCGTGAAGCTCTCGCCAATGCTTGATTGGCATCAGGCACACGCACAGCTCAACGCCACAGCCGACATTGTGAGGGAGATACACATCTTGTCGGTGAGAAACGAATGCAAGGAATTGCTCTTCGTGCTGAGAGAGGGCACCAACCCACTCAAGATATTTTGCATCAACGACAACGAGAATTTCACAATGGAAGCAACAGTCGCCGTCGCACATCGGGAAATCATCAGGGAGAGAAAGCCGGAAACGGGGAATTACCTTTACGAGCCTAACGCGTCCATCATGAAAGCGGGAGGTTTCGGAGAATTGACGGTGCGATATGGTGGGGAGGCGATAAGCCGAAACTCGCATTTGTTCGTTTCCGATGTCAAAATCAATGACTTTCCGGGACGTGGCTTCGTCATAAAAAGAGTGAGCACATTCAACAAGAAGGAATTAAGAAGTGCTCTCAACGGAATTTCCGCTGCCAACATTGCCACTCGCAATTTCCCCATCAGTGCCACTGAACTGCGCAAAAAACTAAAATTAAAGGATGGAGGGAACAACTACGTCTTTGCCACCACCGACAATGACGGCAGACACCTGTTGCTGATTTGCGAGAAAAGCAAATGAAGAGGTGAAAACTAAAAAGCGTGGGAAAATAACAAATAATCTCAAAAAGAAGCATTAGATTTGGAAAAAGACCGAAAAGTTTGTACTTTTGCATATTTGAATGATAAAAACAACTTAAAGAGACATGTCGTCAGTACAAATAAAGAAAGTCGAGACAGCTAAGGATTTGAAGACTTTCATAGAGTTTCATTACGACCTTTACGAGGGAAACCCATACGATGTTCCCAATTTATATAGCGATGACTTCAACACTCTGTCGAAAAAACGAAACGCAGCGTTCGACTTCTGCGAGGCGGAATACTTTCTCGCGCTCAAAGATGGAAAGGTGGCAGGGAGAGTGGCAGCCATCATTAATCACAAGGCAAACGACACGTGGAAACAAAAAGACGTGCGGTTTGGATGGATCGACTTCATAGACGACTTGGAAGTATCGACGGCATTGCTAAAAGCCGTGGAAGACTACGGAAAAGAAAAAGGCATGGAACACATCGTGGGACCCTTGGGGTTTACCGATATGGATCCGGAAGGCATGCTGACATGGGGCTTCGACCGATTGGGAACGATGGCTACCATCTACAACTATCCTTACTATCCTCAACACATGGAGAAACTCGGAGGATGGGAGAAAGATAACGACTACGTGGAATACCTCATCAAAGTGCCCGACAGAGTACCGGAGAAGCTCACAAAGCTGTCGGAAATGATTGAAAAACGATACAACCTGCACGTGAAAAAACTCACGAAAAAAGACATCTTTCAAGATGGTTACGGAAAACGGCTGTTCAAACTCATCAACGATACCTATAAAAACATCTACGGCTTCTCGGAACTGAGCGACCGACAGATAGACCAATACATCAACATGTATTTCCCATTTGCCGACTTAGACTTGATAACAGTTATCGAAGATGGGAACAAGAACAACGCCATCGCAGGCATGGGCATTACCATCCCTTCGTTGAGTCGCGCGCTGCAAAAGTGCAGAAGAGGCAGATTGCTGCCTTTCGGATGGTGGCACATCCTGAGAGCCATCAAATACAGCAAGACGGAAGGCGTGGATCTGTTACTGCTGGGCTTCCTGCCGGAATACAGAACAAAAGGTGCCAACGCACTCTTGTTCAACGACCTTATCCCACGCTATGTGGAACGAGGATTTAAATGGGGAGAAAGCCAAGTGGAAATGGAAAGCAACTCAGGCGTACAAAGCCAATGGAGCATGTTCGATACGGAAAACCACAAAAAGAGAAGATGCTACAGAAAAACACTTTCCACAACATCGAGCCATTCGGAACAAAAAGGAAAAGCTGTCTAAAACGAGAATATGAACAACAACCCAGTAACATACACCGATGATAATATCCGACACTTGTCGGACATGGAACACGTTCGCACGCGTCCGGGAATGTATATCGGACGATTGGGCGACGGAAAACTACCCGAGGACGGCATCTATGTACTCCTGAAAGAGGTCTTGGACAACTCCATCGACGAATTTAAGATGAATGCCGGCACACGCATAGAAATCGATATAGATGACAATTTGCGCGTATCGGTACGCGACTATGGGCGAGGCATACCACAAGGAAAACTGATCGAAGCGGTATCAGTCCTAAACACCGGAGGAAAGTACGACTCTAAGGCATTCAAGAAAAGCGTGGGACTGAACGGAGTGGGTGTGAAAGCAGTAAACGCACTCAGCAAACACTTCGAGGTGAAGAGCTTTCGAGAAGGAAAAGTAAGAGAACTGATGTTCGAGAAAGGAGAACTGAAGGGAGACCGAACACAGAAGACAAAAGACGAAAGCGGAACTTACATCTTCTTTGAACCCGACAACACACTCTTTAAGAACTACAGCTTCCACGATGACATTGTGGAAACCATGCTCCGCAACTACACCTACCTAAACACCGGACTGACAATCATGTACAACGGACAGCGCATAGCCAGCAGACACGGACTGGAAGACTTGCTGACGGACAACATGACCGTGGACTCGCTTTATCCCATCGTACACATGAAAGGCGAGGATATAGAAATAGCGTTCACACACACCAATCAATACGGTGAGGAATATTACTCGTTCGTGAACGGACAGCACACCACACAGGGCGGAACACATCAGTCGGCATTCAAAGAACACATCGCAAGAACCATAAAAGAGTTCTTTGGGAAATACGAGTATGGAGACATACGAAACGGAATGGTAGCAGCAATAGCGGTGAATGTGGAAGAACCGGTTTTCGAATCGCAAACAAAAATAAAACTAGGCTCCACAATTATGGCACCGGAAGGCGAGACCATCAACAAATTCGTAGGCGATTTCATCAAGACAAACGTGGACAATTTCCTGCATATCCACAAGGAAGACTTCACGGATATTCTCGAAAACAAAATAAAAGAAACGGAACGCGAACGCAAAGCCATGGCGGGAGTAACGAAATTGGCACGCGAACGCGCAAAGAAAGCCAGCTTACACAACAAAAAGCTGCGCGACTGTCGCGTACACCTCAGCGATTCCAAAAACGACAGAAAGGAAGAAAGTTGCATTTTCATAACAGAGGGAGACTCTGCCAGTGGAAGCATCACCAAGAGCAGAGACGTGAACACGCAGGCTGTCTTCTCTTTGAGAGGAAAGCCACTGAACTGCTACGGACTGACTAAGAAGGTGGTGTATGAAAACGAAGAGTTCAACTTGCTGCAAGCGGCACTCGACATTGAAGAAGGACTGGAAACGCTACGCTATAACAAGGTAATCGTAGCGACAGATGCCGATGTTGATGGCATGCACATTCGACTTCTCATCATTACATTCTTCCTGCAATTCTTCCCGGAGCTTATCAAGAAAGGGCACGTTTATGTGCTTCAGACACCACTCTTCAGAGTGAGAAACAGAAGAACGAAGGTAAAATGCAAAAAAATCATTGAGGAGATTGACGCGAAACGGGCGAAAGGTGAGAAGAAAAACGACTTCGTTACATTATATTGTTACAGCGAAGAGGAACGGCAGAACGCCATTCGCAATCTCGGACCTGACCCGGAAATCACTCGATTCAAAGGTTTGGGAGAGATTTCCCCAGATGAATTTGCACATTTCATCGGTCCTGACATGAGATTGGAGCAAGTAACGCTTCACAAGAACGATCAAGTGCAGAAACTATTGGAATACTACATGGGCAAAAACTCAATGGAACGACAGAACTTCATTATTGATAATCTCGTAATCGAGGAAGATCTCGCAAACGATTCGGAGGAAATCACTGAGGGGGAGCAGCAAGTTTCCAAATAAAGCAATGACACTTCAAGGAAGGTGGATGATGCCGTTAGCTTATGGAAGGCAACCTATATCAACATCCGCCATAAACATAACACCAAAAATAAATGAAAAAAAATCTATTCGCAGCCGTACTTCTCATGCTTCTTCCGGTATGGGCGACAGCACAGATAAATATAAATTTTGGAGAAAACTCACCACTCCGGAAATTGCAAATGGCACAGATAGCCGTATCAAATTTCTACGTGGACAAGGTGGATGAGGACAAACTAACCGAAGATGCCATCAGAGGAATGCTCAAAGAGCTTGACCCTCATTCCACTTACACCAACGCCAAAGAGACAAAAGATTTGAACGAGCCACTGCAAGGCGATTTCGAGGGAATCGGAGTGCAGTTCAACATGATTGCCGATACACTTGTCGTGATACAACCTGTAGTGAATGGACCATCGGAGAAAGTGGGTATCGTGGCAGGAGACCGCATTGTTACAGTGGACGACACACTCATTGCCGGCGTAAAGATGAATCGCACGGAAATAATGAAACGACTTCGGGGAAAGAAGGGCACAAAGGTGAAACTCGAAATTGTAAGACGTGGGGTGAAAAACAAACTCACTTTTATCGTTACACGTGCGAAAATTCCGGTACATACCATCTATGCTTCTTACATGATTCGCCCGGGAATAGGCTATATCAGATTAGAGAGCTTCGGTGCAAAGACCCACGAAGAATTTATGACCGCCATCGATTCGCTGAAGCAACAAGGCATGAAGCGACTCATTCTCGACTTGCAGGAGAATGGGGGTGGATATCTCGAGGCAGCAGTGCAGATTGCCAACGAATTCCTGCAGAACAACGACATGATTGTATATACCGAAGGACGACGCGTTGCACGACAAAGTTTCAAAGCACGTGGCAATGGTAAATTGCGCGACATGGACGTTTATGTATTGGTAAACGAATTTTCAGCCTCTGCCGCCGAAATCGTTACAGGAGCATTGATGGATAACGACCGGGCGATGGTCATAGGGAGAAGAACCTTCGGAAAAGGACTCGTACAGCGTCCGTTCCCTCTTCCCGACGGCAGCATGATCAGGCTCACCGTGGCGCATTATTACATACCGAGCGGAAGATGTATTCAGAAACCTTACAAAAAAGGAAATCAGGAGGATTACGAAATGGATTTGGAGAAACGGCTGAAGCATGGAGAACTCACCAATGCAGACAGCATTCATTTCGACAACTCATTGAAATATTACACGGTGCGAAAGCATCGCCCGGTATATGGGGGTGGCGGAATCATGCCTGACTATTTCGTTCCGCTGGACACCATAAAGTTCACTCGATTCCACAGACAAATTACCATCAAGAACATTCTAATGAACGCTTACCTGAGGTATATGGACAACAACAGGCAAATGCTCAAATCGCGCTATAAATCGTTCGATTACTTCGTAAGGAGATACAAGGTGCCAAACAACTTGATGGATGAGATTGTGAATGAAGCCAAACGACAAAAGATTGAGCCTAAGGATGAGGAAGAGTTGAAAAACTCCATTATCTACATGGAACTGCAATTAAAAGCTCTCGTAGCGCGCGACCTCTGGGACATGAACGAATATTTCAGAGTGTGGAACGAACAAAACGACATCGTGAAGAAAGCATTGGAAGTCATGGGAGGAGTTGCTACCCGATAATTGTCTTTCACGCATGAAATGCCATGGGGAGAACGGCTATCGGACACTTCAACTCGTTCCGAAAGTAAGTTTTATCGCGCAAAGCCCAAGCCTTAAAGTGAAATTCGCAAACAACTTATTATCAACACTTCTCATCAACCTATCGACCGGTTGTAAAAAGCAACTATGTTCTTATTCGAATAACAGACTGAATGCCGAAGGCTGTTGTCGTTCATTCAGCGATATTGTCAAGACAGGGGACACGATGGTTGTTATTTTCCTGACATTCATAAACCCACATCGGTCATTAGGATTTCTTGATGTTGCATAGCATTGAGAAATCCTTTATTTTTTCCCAATGGTATCTTAAATTATTTTGTGCCCACGCAAGGTTCAGCAAATCATGAGACTTTATGTGTTTTGTTCCAATGTTGAATAACACCAATCTCCTTATGTCTTCAACTCGTATTCAGGTGATGGCAAACAGACGTTTGATAACGAACATCCACTCCCGACCATCAACATGAAATTATATTACAAAAATCAAGTTCGGGACACACCTCGTAATCTATTGATAATCAAGACAATATTAATAGGGATTTAAAAGCTTAGCTTTTGCGCTCCAATACATGACCTTTTGCATTGCAAAAGCTTACCTTTTGGAAAGCAAAAGCTAAGCTTTGGATAGATGAATGAAGAAAATTCAGGACATTATTGAACTTTCCCATATAGCGAGGGATGGTTTTTCGCGTTTCCAATGCCCTACAAAAAAATAAAGAACGAGACCTCTGCAAAACCTTACCCCATCCTCTATCATTATTGTTTTTGAGCACTATTGGCTCACCCGCAGTCAATATTTTTGGTTTTTAGGCTGTATAT
>QWCJ01000277.1_pt1 | contig 28680 bp, 29 predicted proteins | sample 1972501 | NCBI WGS metagenome assembly QWCJ01 (sample SAMN09866711, study PRJNA288562) | Human vaginal metagenome isolate term2_vaginal, whole genome shotgun... | isolation source: vagina | host: Homo sapiens | place: USA: California
TACCATCACTTCATTCAGGTCGAGGACTTCCCCGGTTTTAGTAGAGGCTGCAAAGGGTCGAAGCGTGAAGGCTTTAAACAGGTCATCCGGCTTTGCTCTACTCACGCTTTTCTACCCCCCTGCTTACTGTTTCTAGTCATATAGACAGTAACATTACCTCGCCTACATCAGCTTTACAAGTTACTAGGTAGCATTATGGAGATCTTGGTAACCTCTATGGTTATTGAAGTCTTTGTATCTATTTTAGTATCGTTTAAGAAATCGGGCAACTGTTGGAAAGACTGTCGTTATCCTTCTTCTCCTGTTGACTACTGGAAAGATTGGGCTGGCGTTTTATGTGGCAAGGTTAGAGGAGTCAGAAGATGGAGAGGAAACAAAGGATAGGACAGAGGCAAAGGCAAACCGCCAGCTCCTTCTTGGGGAGTTAAATCGTCAGGCAGATCAGCGCAGGGAAGCCTTGCGAAAAGATACTGAGGAAAAACTACAAAGGACGATATTCCTTCAGGCAAAACATGAAGAGATTGAGCGTCTTCGCAGACTGATAGGGGAATTCGTCAAATCAGTAGAAAGCTATGAACTCATTTCTTCAGAGTATGCACAATATGAGACGGACCCCGAATATCTCCTTACTCATCCTTCTATCAGAGATGTTTCTGTTCCTGCAACTGTGAGGTTTGTTGAGGTATTCGTGAATTGTGGCAAGATCATGGAACGGGTAAGTGAGAGCCTTGATGGGCTTAATGAGGTGGAAGATATTCCCGAGGAGGCTATGGAAAGCTTTGTGTCGGAGATCCCTAAGGAGACTCTCGATAGCTTTGTAGAGGTGAATAAATTGGTAGCAGACCTTGAGAAGGCTTGGGATCAGGCGATTCGAAGCGCGGAGCAGATTGTAGAGTCTGGGCTTTCTCAGGGTCAGCAGCGTAGGATGAGGCGACTTCTAAATCGCATCCTGCACCCTGCAAATGACCTTGAACAACAATTGGATATTGAGGCGTTGCAGAAGATTCTCGACTCGATTAGCTATGTGGACGAGTCTAACGTGACGAGGAATCTCCAGGGTGCTCAGATTATGAAGAAGACGACCATCGCCCTGTATGGTGGCGAGGATACCCCTGCAATTGAGGAGTAGGGTGATTGTCTTTTCTTTTGTGTTGTTTGGGGGCAAGGGAGGGTTGCGCGGAAATGGAGGGTAAGAGTGAAATGCGGGGACATAGGGGATATGCGAGGCGAGGAGGGTTGCGCGGATTTCAAGGTAGCCCTTGATTTTCGCGCAACCCCTAATCCTCTCACACTCCGATCCTTGCAATTCCACCCTAACCCTCCAATTCCATGCTCACATATACCAATCCCATGCAAATCGTTAAAGACCTAAGAAAACCTTGATACAGTAGGAGACATCCGTGAATTAGATCGCAAAGGAGGAAAATATGGCTCTTATCCTTGGGGCTATGCTTATTCTTTCTCCAATAGTCTTCTTGCTTCTTCTTGCCTTATTCCTCCTCATGGCGAAGGAGGCAAAAGGAAGACTTCTTGATGACCAGCAGTCAAGGATTAGGAAAGCTAGTCCCTATGACGAATACCAACAATACCAAACGCTCCTAGCCTCTTTGGATCACCGCATCAATGTCATATCGCTAGAATATGCAGAATACGAAACAAATCCGAAGTATCTCGTCACACATCCTTCAATTCGAGATGTCACAGTTTCCTCAACCGCAAGATTCATCGAACAGTTCGCTGAGACAAGGAGACAACGAGACCTTGCAGTAGCAAAGGGCAATATGGCACAGATTCATCATCTAGCAGAAGATGTGCAGCGCCTTGAGATGTTTTGGGATTTGGCATTGCAGGACGAGGAGCGCATTGTGAACTTCGGCCTATCACAGGCACAGCGGAGAAGGATGCAGCGCCTTGTGGACAGGATCACCTGCCCGGCAAATGAATACGAACAGTTGGAAGACATTCAGGCCTTACAAGACATCTTGAGCAGTATCTCCTATATTGACGAGGAGAGTAGAGAGCGGAAGCTTCAGGGAGAAGCAATTATGAAGAAGTCAGCGTTGACACTTCAGGAAAGCCATACAGGTGAACTAGAGTGATAAAGGATGGTTGTGAGGATTCTAGAGTGAGGAGTGAGATTTGGAGTGGTGGATAGTATCTAGTGGTTTGCGCGGAAATAGAGGGTCAAGGTGGAATTGATAGCGTAGGGATATGTGTGAGGTGAGGGGTTACCTTCATGCCCTCACATTTCACCTTTACCCCTCAAATCCGCGCAACCCTCCTCACCCCCCCCCTTATTCCCTACCACTTACAAAGCCCACCTGACCCCTCATTCCTCCTTGCATTCTCTTCCTGTTTCCTATATAATAATTATTTGAGATCGACCCAGATCTTTCCTCGCATAAAATGGAGTTTTAAACTATGACTATGATCGATTCTAATCGTGAGGATTTCATCACCCAGCTGCAAAGTATTGCTGAAAACGCTATTTTCCATTGCGGGGTGGTTCTTACCGGAGATCCGCTTGAGTTCATCATCGAGTTGTCAGACGTGACCATTAACGCAATGGACTGGGGAAGCTTTTCCTATGATGAAGAGAAGGATATTTACGAGCGTTTTGTAGACGACTTTATTGCTGGGATTTTCTACCATCCTCGGACGAAGGATCTTGCTCTTTCGATGATAGGGCTAAATTGGGAGAACCCTTCGGCGTGTAGGGAAAAGGATGTGAGGTCTTTTATTGCTTCGTATCCGTCTGTGTTTCAAGCGACGCTTGCAGCTTTGGCGAATAAGATCGCCTTGGCTATTGTGAACGAGATCGATGATTTTGTTACTGAGACCTATGAGGTTCATCCCTCGTTTGAGGCGTTTGGTTTCATTCCTGAGGATTCAGGCCTCTATGACCTTGCAACCGCTTATCCTAGAAAATAAAAGGGGAACCTGGTGGATAGACCACCTGATTCCCCTTTTCTCTTTATTTCCCTACCTGCTTTTCGCAATTGCATCTTTAAGATAAGGGAGGATGTCTGGGTGAAGGATTTCGTCCGCAATCAACAACATGATCTTTTGCATCGGTCGGACATGTCGCTTTAAGGCCAGCATATCGAAGGAAGTGGATTTGATATATTCTTCAGGCTTGGCCTCATAGACATAACAGGCGAGGACAAAGGCCAAAGCAAGAATAAGCTTTCTGTCTAGGTCGCTTTCTGGCACGAAGATGACGACATTGCGAATATCATCGTCGATAAATACGCTCGCCATGCCGACCTTTTCCTCTACTACCTCCTCAAACACTTCTTGAAAATCTTCCAAATTTTCGATGTCTTCGAACTGGACAGTAAACCCAAGGTTTTTAATCGATTTCACGAATGAAGTGTCCTCTTCTTCCTCTGCGCTTAAGGCCTTTTGGATTCGACGTTCCACCTCTTGAATGTGTTCAGGGTAGAGGAATCCTCGGCGCTTGATGTCGATGGTGAAATCTCCGAGATCTACGGCAGTCGGATCGAAGTTGTGAATTTCTTTAATTTCTTTTTCTGCATATTTGTCAATGAGGTATCGTGCTGCACTTCGGGCGTAGCTCTTAACTTCCTCAATATCTCTCACATCATCTCGAAGAAACAGAGGTTCTTTAAGATCGAGTTTTCCGTTACGGAGTAGTGTGTTCAGGTCCGAGTCGCACATAGTGGTATTTCCTCTCTCTTGATGGTTTGTATTCCTATGTTTTAGCCTATCTCCCCTGGGTATCCTTGTCAACTTCGAAGGTTTTGTTTGGATGAGGTGCTGAGTATATACCAAGAGGAAAATAAGAAAATGATAAAGGAAACATAAAGGATCAATAATAGGAGAGGAGGGTTGCGCGGATTTCAAGGTTCAAAGTGGAATCTGAACACGGTGCCCTTATTGTTCGACAGTGAGAAGATACGACATCAAAGGAGCATAGTAATGACAACAAATAATGGAGTCCACGCAGGACCAAACGGGCCGAGGTTTGTCTTTGGCAGGGAGAACCTGGACTATCAGGGATCGAGCCACCTTTCCGGTCAAATCTCCGAGGAGATGCAGGATCCGAAGAATGACTTCGCATCCAAAGGAAAGCAATATGGCGAATACGGCACCTTGACAGATAAGCAGGAGAAGGAACGAAGCGAGATCCTCGCCAAGGAATTCTTGGAGTTTATGCTCTACGAGGGGATTAACCTACAAGACTTCTTCGACATGGATGATGATCTGGACTCTGAAGAGGCAGATGATTTGATGGCTGATTTTGTCAACAACCATCAGGACACTGTTGCCGATGACTTCTCTCGTCTATTAGAAGTAAAAGGAAATGATGGGTTTTCCACTGCGATGAATGAGATGATTCGTGATACCTCTTCGAATACCAGGAGTCTCCTCAATGATATAGAGATGGGTGCCCCTGTTGAAGGTGAGCCGGGTAAGATCAAGGAGATTTCCTACGGTCTGGAGAACCTACGGGAGTGGTATCTCGAAGACATGTCCGAAGGAAACTTCGAGGGTGACTATGATCAGTATCTCGATTCATATTATTTGGACGAGACGCTTTTTGGTGAGCGTGAAGGAGCGAAGAACGAGATTAAGCAGCTCGTTGAAGACTGGAGACAAAGCCCGACAACGAACGGCAAGGACGCGAAGTATGTCGTTATCGAAAATATTGGCAAGGATAAGGCTGAAGGTGAGGCTCCTGTAAGGATGCCAGCCGACGAGTTCCGCAAAGATCCCTTCAATGTGATTTCGAAGGGTAATGATGACGTTGCTCAAGACTGGGCGAGGGATAATGATGGCAATTTGTTCGTAGCCCAGGAAATTAGGGGGCAAAAATACAACAATGAGTATCGGGTTCGATTCGAATAGGTTGATTTAATGGTCAGGCACCTTGTGGGAAGTGGATGCTTCTTGCGGGGTGCCTTTCTCATTGCTAGGAGAATGTAGAGGTGAGGAGGGTTGCGCGGATTTGAAGGAGACTGGTGGGATCTGTAGGGCGTAGGGACCTGCGGGGCGATGAGGTTGAGAGGATTTCAAAGTAGACCTTGAAAATCGCGCAAACCCCTATTCTTCCATTTCTTCACGCCCTTCAAATTTCAGAGTCTCCTTCAATTCCGCGCAAACCCCTTCGCTTTCTTACCTCCTACCGCCCTAGCTCCTTTACCCCTACGTCACCAGGAAACTTTTAGCTATAGATGTCCTTCACCGCCACCCTCCAACGATACGAGTTGATGTTCGCCTTATCTGTGTAGGTATAGCGTGCTGTCACATTACCCTCATTGTCGAAGAGTGAAGCGAAGATTGGCTTCTTCTTATTCATTCCGAAACACACTAAGGCTCCATTATCAAGCCTGTTGAATGATCCGGTATAGACTCCTGCCTGGTCCCCGTCATGGAAGCTCTCCAACTCCTTGACGGTCTTGTCTTTCAAGTTTAGCTCGTAGACGATGCCGTAGGATACCATCTCTGGTCCTTCAATATCAAGGTCTCCGTTGTCGTAGATGGTCAGTCGTGCCGTGTCGTTTCCCGTCTTTGTGATTTGTGCATCGTGTTGCTTGTGGAAGTCGATTTTAGTGCCGTCAATTGGTTTAAAACTCGATACTTTCTCGTCTGGACTCAGCCGGTATTTCAACTCCCCTGTTTCTGAGTCGATGAGAAGGATGCTGTCGTTGGTTCTTGCAGATAAGGCGATAAGCCCTAAGTCTTCGTCAACATCGACGGCGTTGATGTGCAGGGGATCGTCGTATCCATTGTTAACGACGAAATCAATGCGCTCGGGCGAAGCGTCCTCGTTGATGACCTTTTGCATGTCACCGTGTTTGGTGGGGTCGTAGCTCCAGATTTCCTTTCCTCGCTTAATTCGCTTTAGCTTGGTGGTTGCCTGTGGGGCTTTATGCTTGGTGTTTCCATAGACCTCCGGGAAATCTGTTTCTAGCACGAGGTAGTCGTCATTGTCGTAGACGTGGAGAGCGTGGGATTCGACTGGTTTGTTACCTTTTGAGCGAATAGTGTCAACTGGATTGAAGTTTTTATCAGTGACGACGAATTCACCCTTGATGTAGCCCTGCGGGGTATCGTCTTCGATCTGCCTGAAGTAGGTGTAGGTGATATTGCCGTTTTCGTCGATATGTTGCTCCGGGTTCATTAGCACTTCGGGGGCGCGTGCGTAGCGCTCGAGTTTCCCGTCAACGCTTAATCCGGCGATGAATCCGTCTCGTGTCCTATCTTCCTTATTGGTATTTTCGTAGAAGTCTGCAAGGAGAAATCCGTTTTCCCCGAGTGTTTTCTGTGTCTGTTCCTCATTGAGAACTTCAGCCTTAAGGTCTGGGAATCCGTCGGGGTAGACATCAAGTCCGATATGAAAGTCGTTTCGTCCTGGTCCGTCTACGAACAGGGTGAGGTTTTTATCCTTAAACGCTTCGATGTCGCCTACGACGAAGTTTTCACTTGTTACCCCGTTGTAGACGATATTGGCTTCATCTTTACCTTCGTGAAAGGTCACGGAGATCGGGGTATGCCCTGCGACAAGATGAGGGAGCGCTACGTTATTGATGTCCTCTACGTCTGCAAGGTTTACTTCAGATCCGCCTACGTGTAGGGTTGCATCTTTGTATTTTGCTTCTATGTCACCCTCGCAGCCCGTAACAGAAAGAGCCAGGACGCTGATGCAGGCAGCAAGTGCGATTGTCGTAGCCTTCATTGTGATGTGGTTCTCCTTGCATTGTGAGAGTTTGATGCTTTCTTTTCACTGTATCGGATGATGTAGGAAACTATGGAAACATGTGTGACGTTATTAGTCTAGATCTTTGGTTTTAGATGTTCTAGTGGGTTGCACGAAAATCAAGGCTTAGAGTGAAATCCGCGCAACCATCCTCATCCTCACAATCCTCTATATCCCTATGAATCCACCTTTATCCTCCAAATCCGCGCAAACACCTCCTTACTTCTAATATTCTCCAACCATCCCCTTTGCTACTCGCCCCTTGTCAGACTAGGATGATCTTCATGTCTGATATTCAAGATATTCGTGTGGTCTATATCCTTCCTGTGTTTAATGGTCAATACAGGATTACCCCTACCCTCAAGTCGCTTGTCGCGCAGGATGTTGACTATTGGCATTGTATTATTGTTGATGACGGGTCTGATGATGCCACCGATAGAAAGGTCCAGAGTTTTATAGACCAATACCCGGATCATTTCACCCTCATCCACAACGAGGAAAATCTCGGGGTTGCTAAGAGTCTGAATCGTGGTATTGATGCATGTCAGAAGATTTTTCCAGATGTCCAATTTTACGCTCGGATTGATGCTGGGGATCGCTGCTATCCTCATCGCACAAGAGTGCAATACGAGGCGATGGTAGATGATCCTGATCTTGCGGTTTTAGGGATGGATATTCGGGTCTGTATCCCAAAGGGCCGAGGCTACGAGGTGACCATTTCAAATTCCCCTGCCTCGTTTGAAGAAGTGCTTACTTCGATGTGTTTCTCGAATCCCATTGCGCACCCCTCGGTAATGATGCGCGCTAATATTGTTAACAAGTTCCGCTACCTCGAGGATGCTTTAGGCACCGAAGACTTTGATCTGTGGACTAGGATCGCGGTAAGTGGTGTAGGAAGAGTGGAAAACCTTGCAGATGTAGGGGTTGACTATGTGATTTCGCAGAATTCTGAAACACATCGCCATGTAGGGACCCCGCAGTGGGAGAGGGTATGGGTGGATATTGTTACTCGAATGTTCTCCTACTTTGGTATTGACGATATTAATCCGAAGCGCCTAGTCTATTACCTAAATGGTCTAGATACTTCAATAACAAATCAAGCCTATGCGCAATATTGCTACCAAAGGCTTATTGAGCAGGATGCAAGTTACGGCGTTATTCCCAAGATTGCTTATAGGAGATTTTATCATGTCTAAAATTACCCCTAACGTGCTTGTTTGCTCTGCTATGACTCACCAGAGCCTTTGGGAGATTAAGATGCTCTTCCATTCGGTGCGCAAACGTTACGGCAACAACGTAGCTATTATCTGGCTTGCAAACGACAATATGACTACACAGAGCGCTCCTGCATTTCAAGCTTGCACTGAAGTAGCCCAGGAGTATCAGGTGGAATTTCACGCCTACGAGGACACACGAGAGCGTAGGAATTATCTTTCTTCTATTCGCCCTTGGATGCTGGCAAAGTATTTCAACGAGCACCCAGAAAAGCAACATGGCCACTATTTCTATTGTGATTCAGATGTGTGGGTGAACGAGATCCCCGAAGTAGATAAGAGAGATACGTGTATGTATGGCACTGATGTCTCCGCCTATGCACGCCTTGGCATCTACTGCCATGAGAATTATCAGGCAATCCGCGACATAGCTGGCAAGAGGCTTGCCGACCAACTGGCGAACAAAATCCCAGGAGTGCAGTGGATCTTTAGCAACCCCACCACTGAGCTTTTTGAAACCCTTTACCAGACAAGTGAGGAGGTCTTTGATAGACTCAGCAAGATAGATGTCGAGGAAGTGAAGAAATCGGAGAAGCTCTTTGCCGACCCTTGGTTTGCTGACATCTGGGCCACTCCGATAGCAATGCGTAAATGTGGATTTGAGTTTGCTGTGCATGAGGGATTAAGTTGTGCTTTGGCAGATGACCCTTATGACCAGTTTGACACCTGCGCGGTATTTCACAATTCTGGATCTAGTGATAGGGAATCGTTGATGCGCGGAATATTTAGCAAGAGGACATGGCTGATCCTGTCTCCTCTTGGTCGTGCCCATGTGCTTGATAAGCACTACTCATCATATCGCTATGTGGAGAAGATGCAAGAGGTGAATCCAGAGACGAGAATCTTTGACATTGAAATGCCGTGGGTGTCTTATTCGCATCTGTGGAGGTCAGGAGAGAAGAGGGAACAAGACATGAATCCTTACCGTGGATATGTTGAATCCCTTGAGGGATAGTGGTTTGCGCGGATTTCAAGGTGAGAGGTGGAAATAGTAGGAGGTCGAGGAATGGGGAGATAAGGGAAGATGCGCGGATTTAAAGGTGAGGGGTTGGAATCTTCGATTTCTTTGGTATGAGAGATAAGGAAGGTTGCTCGATTTTCAAAGTCATCTTCGATAACCCCCCCCACTAGGGTGCAAATCCAAAAGGCCACTGAGATACTATCTCCGCAGCTTGCTACACCTATCTTCAGATTAAGAAAACGGGGGGGGGGCAAATGGATACTATCAAAGTGAATTCATAACATCTAGCAAAACCAAGAAAAAGAATGCTAGGTGGAGATAGTATCTATAGATAAGGCTGATCAACAGATGACAAAGAAGAAAAAGAAGTCTTTTTACCAAGCCAGCTGTGCTATTGCTGCGTGTGGTATCGCGCTATCAGTGGCTACGACTATCCCTTCAGCTACTGCGGATACAAGCGTAGCTCAAGAGGCGAATAAGAGCGACCTTGATGCACTAAACTCCATGAGGGAGTTTTCTACACCATTCTCCTCGGAGATTAAAGAGGATCAAAGAACAGATCTTTTCAAGCAAGCAAAATTTGACCTTAAGCAAGGGGTTGAACGAAAAGATATAGGATTATTCGAGAGAGATGTAAACGGAAAGACAGATGACTTTTTAAAGAGGTCTCGTGAATATTGGATGAGATACTACGATCACCCCAAAAATGTTAATGGGTGCGAGGAAAATGGAACCGAAAGGGTAAAATATACTGACAGGGATGGGAAGGAGCATGTTGTAAATTCTCCAAAATTTTACTGCTCAACAGTCTATCATCCCCCTTTTGTGAACACAAAGCACCTGATAAAGATAATGTGGAACAGTGGCAACGGGAAATATGAAGACGGAGACCTCCCTGAAGGAAATTACTACCTGAACACCAGCGTATCAGATTTCTATGCTTATACAGACAACACAATCCCGCCTGAACCATCAGCTAACGATATAAGTGACCACATTGTTCTCGATACAAAAAGGGCAAAAGTAGACGTAGGGTGCAAGTCCTACGGCGGAAAGAGCAAGTATGAGCTAACTCAAGATATTTTTAAGGTCGATCCTCGTAGCTTCGTAGAGGTTTCTCAAAAGGATGGTAAGAGTGAAAAGTATCTACCCCTTTATGTGTCATACAATTCAGAAGATATAACGTTAAGAGGGGAAGAATTTGAGATCCTGGATGGGGTAAAATACTTCTGGAGCACAGAGGAGAAAGAATTTACCGCACAGGGTCCTGTATCGTATAAAGATTTGAAAAATCTCGGAATCTCCTACGATGATCTTTACCAGGCTGCTGGAAAGGGGGCGGGAAGAGAAGACTCTAGATATTTCGGCCCGAATGCAAGAAAAGAATTCAGTTGGAGTTGGGAGAAGGGTAAAGGTTTAGACCCATATAACGGCTCTGTAGAGAAACCCGACCTGTGGTCAAGGAACTATATTCAAGACTTTGAGGGAAAGCTGAAAAGTAACGCTGAAAGGTTTTACGATGATCAAAGCGAGGGGAAGCTTGGTGAAGATGACTATGTAGTCCAGGATGTTCACCACATGCAAACCTGGTATATGTCGAGATGTGATGAGCCAGAATCTTCACCATCGCCAACTACCGAAGAATCAACTACCCCTAGTTCGTCTGAGTCACCACAACCAAGTCCTAGTCCATCTGAGTCACCAGAACCAAGCCCCTCGGACTTCCCAGAACCCTCTCCGTCTCCGGAGCCAAGCCCTAGCCCCTCGGATACTCCTACGACTCAGGAAACCACTCCAGAAGGCTCTACAACGCCCGATAATCCACCTACCACCCCAGTAGTCCCAGAGGTCTCTACGACCCCTCAAACACCCACAGAGACCACGAAATCAACCCCTCCTGTTGTTACGACACCAAAGGAGCCTGAGGATATTCCGGACACTACCCCGAGTAGTCCTGAGTCCCCTCAACCTGTTCCTCCCACGACCGTCAAGGTCACTGAGGTAACAACGAAGGAGCATCCTCCGGTTAAGATCACAGAGACCGAGAGAAAGCAGGTTCCTCCTACTCCTGTGACCGTGGTGGAAAAGGAGACTGAGAAGGTCGTTATTCCTGAGTATCTTCCTGGAAATACCTATATCCAAGAGCATACAGAGACCCAGGTTATTCCTCAGCCGGTAGCCCAGCCGTATCCTGTCCAGGTAGCTGGTCCTGCCGTGCATACTGGTGGCGAGGTTGAATCCCTTAGCCTCTGGGAGAGGATAAAGCAATTCTTAAGATTCTAAATAAATCCTAAGGGAACAGGGCACCAGGTAAGAAATTCCACCTGGTGCCCTTTTGTTTTGCCTTAACTCTAATTTTCGAGGTTCATCCTGAAAATCGCGCAAACCCCCTCTAGCCTCACTTATACCCAGATTTCCCCAGTTTTCACCCTAATCCTTCAAAACCGCGCAACCCTCCACACTCATCTATTTTTCACCCTACAATTCCGCCCTCCCACCCTGGATTCTGCTCAATCTCCCTCACCATCAAATCCACCTTGTTTAGTTGCTCTTTCTCGTAATGTGGAAAAGGCCTTAAATGTGGCAAGGGATCGAGAATGTGGAAGAAGAGGATACGATCAAAGTGACTTTGTTGCACCTATGAACAAAAAGAAAACACCCTAGTTAGGTGAAGATAGGATCTACGAGAAGGAATATCAAGACTAATGACAACGAAGAAAAAGAAAGCGTCGTATCAAGTAGGCTGTGCTATTGCTGCGTGTGGTATCGCGCTATCAGTGGCTACGATCATGCCTCAGGCAAATGCTCAATCAAACCATCAACCGCAAGAGTCGAATGATCTTTCTGTCTTGGACTCAATGCGTGAGTTCTCGCTTACTTTTGCTGGGGACAATGGAGAAGAAAAGGAACCACTTACGAAATACGAGCAGCGTCTCGATGAGAAAAGTTTAAGGTTTAAGGATGTAACGTTTGACTTAAAGCAAGGCATTGAGAAGAAGACTCACACTTTTATCCGTGATAAAAATACCAAATCGTATCGAGGGGTAATGAAAGATGAAAAGCTGAAGGAGACACTTGGAGATGATTATGAAGCATATTTGAGGTATCAGCATAGTCCGATTAATCCGAAAAATGGATGCAAGGAGCTAGATTATGCTCCTTATCCTGGATATGCTGAAATAAAAAGGTCTGAACTCCCGGAAAACTGGGAGGATATTAGGGTGGGGTGGTATGATGACGGCGATAAGAGTGACCCTGATCGAACCATAAAAATAACTGGATACGATTATGAATGTCCAAGGATAAAAGGTGGAGTAGAAGCAAATAACATAGATACCTACTTTCAATCCTCTACCGATTCTAATTCGGATTTCTACATTTATAAAGACAACACAACAACCCCTGCCTTCGTTCAGAAGGTCAAAAATCAAAGAGAACTGACAAAGCTGACCCCTCTTGTTAAAACAGAAGTGAAGTTCGATGTCGATACTGGATGCAGGGCGTATGGCGGAAACACAAAATACGAACTTACCCATGACATTGACAAGGTGAAAGATTCAGACTATAAAACAGTTAAGAGACAGGATGGAAAAGAGTTTAAGTATCTCCCTATCTATCTTGCCTATGATGCGACTGGGTATCAACGGAAGAATGATCTTTATCCGGGCTATGAATTCAACACGTTCGTCAGGGAGGATCGATCATACTCTGGCGTTGTTGGGCATGAGGATCTTAAGACTTTAGGGCTTTCCTATCAGGATATTTTTGATGCAGCTGGAAAAGGAAAGGGTCGGGATGATGCCACGTATGTGGGTCCTTCTGCGAGGACTGAAAAGGGCGATGAGTGGACGAATCACTATATCGAGGGTATTGACAAGAAGCTCGAAGCAAATGTCAACGATTTCCTAAAAGATACAAAGAAGAAAGAGCGGCAAAGTGTCGATTCGGATATTTTCCATATGCAGGCGTGGTATATGACGAAGTGTGGTGAGGTTGAGCAGCCGAAGACTTCGGAGGCAAATCCGAGCGAGAAGGCTGAGGGGACCCAGAAGCCAAGCAAGGAGAAGAACACGGAGGATCAGAAGCCGAGCAGTCAGGTAAATCCTAACAATCAGGATTCGAAAGATATTCCTTCGTCGTCCTCCACAACATCGAAGCCTAGCGAGGATAATAAGCCTGTGGAGACTACGAAGAACAGTGTGACCCATGAGCCGACTGCAAAGGATAATACCTCGAAACCATTACCGCCTACCCTAGATGACAAGTCGGAGGAGAAGGGTGACAACTCTGAAAAGGATAACCACTCTCAACAGACGAAAGAAGAGGAGTTGCCGAAGACCACGCAAATCCCTGAGCCGAGTGTAGAGGAGTCGAAGAGTCCTAAGCCTACTCAAAATCAAGGATTGCAGGCCTCTCCGTCTACAGTATTCGTAACGACGAAGAGAACGGCGACAAAGAAGCCTGACGCTCCAGTTGTTGAGACTGTTACCTCGACCGCTAGGGGTTCCGCTCATAAGGAGCCTGTCGTAAAGCGCGAGGTAACTTATGAGACGAGTATAGAAAGATACCAGGAGAAGGATGTGGTGCATCAAGTGCAATCTACGGTTCAGGAGATTGCACAGTATCCGGTGGCGCAGCCTTACCCTGTAGCTGTAGGTTCTGCTGGTCCTGCGGTGCATACTGGTGGAGAGGTGGAGTCTCCTAGCTTTTGGGGAAAGGTGAAGCATCTTCTCGGTTTCTAGGATGTTATCTTAATATTTAGGGACCTAGGCGAATCATTCATTGCCTTGTGTCCCTTTGTTTTGTCTCGATTCTAGTTTTCAAAGTAGACCCTGAAAATCGCGCAACCTCCTCACACCGATAAATCTCTTCACCTCTCAAATCTCATCCTCTCTTTGAAATCCTCTCAACCCCTAGATATTATCTAACCAACCTCCTACAATTCCCACCTTTACCATCCAAATCCGCGCAACACTCCTTACCCCTACGACCCCTATCCTTCAGGTAACCGTGGGATACCCTTAAGAAATAGGACAAGGGGACACCACATAGGCGTGATGGTCCCAGCGGTGTCATCTCATTCTCCATGCCTCCCTCTTTCATCTCATCGAGGAAAACATTGCATTGCATTCTATCACCGTCTTTCCTTGACTACTCAGGCAAGACACCCCTGCCCGCTATTGTTTGAGGTCGAAAACACAGCATTATGAGAAAGTAGGAAATGATGGCGAAAAAGCAAGGAGTCCATGCGGGACCAAATGCCCCAAGGTTTGTTTTTGGTCGAGAAAACTTAGATTATCAGGGATCAAGCCACCTGTCTGGTCAGATTTCCCCTGATATGCAAAACCCCGCTGATGATTTCCATCAGGGTAAAAAGTATGGGGAATACGGCACCTTAAGCAATAAGGAGGAGGATCAGCGTCAGGTTGACCTGTCCAAGGAGTTCTTGCGGTATCTGTTTGACGATGGGATGAATCTCCAGGACTTCTATGCAATGGATTCTGAGATGGAGGAGGACGATGAGATTATAGCTGAATTTATTAACAATCACCCTGATACTGTTGCAGACGACTATGAGCGTCTCGGGGAAGAGATAAGCCATTTCGAGCTTTCCCGTGGATTAGATGCACTTCTTGAAGAGTCGGCGGATGATCCCTCCGACTTTCAGGCCGACAATCTCATTGATGATCCTGGCACTGTTACCCAGGCGGAGATTCGAGACCGCGATATGATACAGGAGTATATCGGTCGTATGTCTGATGGTGACTTTCGTGGCAGCTATGACGACTATGTAGGATCATACGAATACATTGAGGACTCCCAACTAGCACGAGAAGCGCAGCGCGAGAGCCTTGATGAGCTTGTTTCTGTCTGGTCGGAAAGTGAAAAGACAGGGCCAGGGTTTGACCATGTAGTCATCGAAGGATCCGGAATGGGTTGGATGGGCCAGTCTGGTCGTATGGCGATGAGATTGGATGAGTTTATGGAGAATCCATCCGGTGCGATTGCTCCTGACACGGCTGAATTTACCCAGAGCTGGGCAAGGACAAAGGACGGATACTTAACGGCTTCCCAGTCGCACCATGACGCGGTGGGTGAGTTATATGTTGTCAAGCCTCTGCGTGATGGACAGTTCTATAGCTCATTTGACTACGGGGATACTTACATTATTGATGATGTGGCAAACTTAGACGAGCTTGATGCCGAAGAGGCTATCGATTACTTTGATCGAGAGTGGAAACTTGGTGCTGCTCGTGACCTTGCTGAAAAGCAGGGTCGTGGCGGAACCCTTGATCGAGAGATTCGATCCGTTGCAACAGAAAAACTTGATGAATACGATGCCGGTGACCGTATTGATGAGTTCATGGATAAGTTCTATTCTTGTGGATTTGATCTTACTGGAAACGTGAGTCTCAGAGATATAGCATATGGATTCGCATACTAGAAACCACTAAGAGTAGAAAAGTTATTGAATGAAGCTACAAGAGCTATATCTTCTTTTAACTTTTCTACTCTCTTGAGTGCGCTCCTAGGGGTGACTTTGCTTCTTGTATGACCTACCCGATGCCTTGCTTTTCTACTCCCGAGGTGAACCTCGAAATTCTCGCAACCCTCCTTATCCCTATTGTTTCCCACAAAGATACCAAATCATAAGGAGCACTACCATGTCTCAGCGTCAAGGAGTCCATGCAGGACCAAATGGTCCAAGGTTTGTTTTCGGTCGGGAGAATTTGGACTATCAGGGTCCTGATCTTTCTTCACAGATTCAGGGCAAAGACATTGATCCTAAGTCTGATTTTCAGCATACTACTCGCTATGGGGAGAAGGGGACGCTAAGCGTTGAAGAAGAAGACCTTCGCAGAGTGGATCTTTCTCGTGGTCTTTTAGAGTATATCCTCAACGAGGGCTACAGCATCGACGACTATAGAAGTCTTGAAGGCGATGAGCGCGAGGATCTCATCGCTGATTTCCTTGAATACGAAGCAGGTGCTGTCCCGGATGATTATGACCGGATCAAGGATGAGTTCGGAAAGCATGAATTTGAGCGTGGTCTTCACGACATGTTTGAGCAGGAGCGGAAATATAGCGGTGGATTGTTCAGCGATGATTATGTGCGTGAGAACGAATACTCTGATCCGAATAAGGTAACGAGGATGATCATTGGCAACGACTCGTCGAAGACGATGTATCTGAATCGTGTTGCAGAGGGAGACTATGGCGGATCATATGAGGACTATCTCAACTCCGAGGTTTTCCAGGTTGATGATGGAATCCTTTGGGAATCTGAGCGCGAAATGCTTGGTGAGCTGGTGACCGGCTGGACTCAGATGAGGGCTGACAAGGGAGATGAAACAGACTACGCAGTCATCGAGGGAAGAGGAATCGGATGGAGGGGTCTTTCTGGTTCTAAGGTTGTAAGCTTCGAGGAGCTTGATGAAAACCCGGCGGATGTGATTGCACCAAATACGTCTGATTATTCGCAGGACTGGATGATTAATAAGGATGGGAACATCGAAGTAATCCAGTCGCACCATGATGCACCGACAGGTGAAAGCTATACGATTCGACCGCTAAGGCCAGATGAGTATTACAAGGATTCCATAGGCGAGGTATATGCGATTCCTCAGTCGAAGGAGGAGCTAGACAGTCTTCGAGACTACGATGCTGATGCCATTGTGGAATATCTTGGTGAGGAGGGGGAGCGCGATCTGAAGATTTTGCGGGAACTCGTTGAAAAGCAGCAGGGCAGCGATACATTGTCGAAGTCGCTTCGTGATCTTGCGAGATACAACTGCGATGAAAACATGGAACCTGAAGACATTGATGGATTCCTAGAGGAGTTTAAGAAAGGAAAATATGACGACTTTATCCGAATGAGCGATGCTACCTATGACTATATGTTTGAGAAGGAGCAGGAACGAGAACGGGAAAACGACTATGACCCTGATCCGCGAAGGGCATACCAGGAATATGCTGCTGATTTCCTTGATGACTAGGATTTTCTGCGTATAGGTCTTTGATGATAATGGTGGATAAACCGTCCCATTTTTGGAGCGGTTTGTCCACATTCTTCTTTGTATTAGGGATGATCCTGCGAAGTTGGAGATTTTATGATGGGTTGTGGTTTTGAGGGGTAGGGGTGAAATTGGAGGAGTCTCAGCAATGGGAGTAGTTGGGGGGTTGCACGGATTTCAGGGGTTGAGGTGAAAATGAGGAAAGATGTCAAATTTCAGTATGACGATGGGTTGCGCGGAAATGAGAGTGAGAGGCGAAACTTGGAGAGGTGATAGGAATAGGATGCGAGGGGGTTGCGCGAAATTCAAAGTATCCCCTGAAGTCCGCGCAACCCATTATCGACCCACCGACCACATCGCCCCTAGTATTTCGCTCTAGATCTTGAAATCCGCGCAACCCTCCTCACTTCTTTATCCCCGCATTCCTCCCGTTTCGAGGAGCATCACGAAATCCGCGCAACCTCCCTCATTTCTCTATCCTCCTACTTCTTCCATTTCACTACTCACCTTGAAAACCGCGCAAAATCTTCATCTCCTAATCCTCGGTCACCTACAAATTTCACCTTTCACTCTTATCTCCGCGCAACCCTCCCTCACTCCTCCACCCCGTTTCCATACCCATCTCCCTCTGTCACCCCTAAGACCTATCTCCTATTATTTTCTTTTAGATACAACAGAAACAAGCATCAAGGAGTTTAACTATGGCAAAGAAGCAAGGGGTTCACGCGGGTCCAAATGGTCCGAGGTTTGTCTTTGGCCGGGAGAACCTAGACTATAGGCCGGACAATCTTGCTGGGGCGATTACTGCTGATATGGGTAATCCAAGCGATGACTTTTACGAGAAGAAAACAGGGGAGGATTTTAGCGACGTTGATTATGACCCATCTGATCCACATGGGCAGAGGTTTCTTGATGCAGGTGACTTCGGTAGGTTTGAGAAACATCAGGAGATGCAAAGCAAGGACATGAGTAACCTTTCCGGTTTCGTCCACTATGCAATTAGTGATCTTGGGATTAGCCTTGATGAGCTAAAGGACATGGACGAGAGAGACACCGAAGGGGCAGTGATGGAATATATCCTCGACGGTGGATTTCAAGGCCAGGATGAGGCGAGTGTGAACCGCATGTTGAAAAAGGCACAAGATGGGGGATTTTACGAATCTGCGGTGTTTAAATTCTACGAAGATATTGGTCCAGCACCGTATGGGATTCGTCCTGCTGATGAGGTTGCGAACATGGCGCATCCTGAGGCGATGTATAAGACTCGCACCTTTGGGGATTTCAACGAGGGACTTTTCTACGTTGAGGCAATCGAGAATGGTTTTGTCGGAAGCGTGGATGAGCTTGTTGCCTCGAAGGACTACCAGCAAGACTTTGAGGACAGGAGAGCTAAGGAGAGGGAAGCTATCTCTGATATGGTAGACGAGTGGGGTGAGAGGATTACAGGTAAAAGGCATCCTAGTGCAAGGGTCAAGGTTGTTAACAAGGATGATGGTTTTACTGATGAGATGGCGTTTAAGGACTTTGTGAGGAACCCACTTTCTTCCATGAAGCCAGCAGATGATAGGTTTATTCAGGAGTGGGTGCAGACAAAGGATAATACCTTAGACGTGAAGCAGATGGATAGCGAGGGACACGTTAGCTCGTTTGAGGTTTCTTTTGTTGAGTAGGTTCTGTTTTGTGCTGAGAATGTCCAGGTGAGAGGGAGAGTGGTGAAAAGATTTTAAAGGTAAGGGGTGGGGTGTGTGGTATAGGAGCACGAGTAAATGAGGAGGGTTGCGCGGATTCGGGGGATAAAGGTGAAGATTGTAGGGGTGAAATCAGGAGAGCGATGGGGTTGCGCGGATTTCAAAGTGGTAGGTGAAAAGTGAAGATGTAGATACATGGGAGGGCGCGGGATGGGATGTTGCGCGAAAATCAGAGCTAACCTTGAAAATCGCGCAACCCACCTCACTTACTCCGAACGCAGAGAAGAGGTTGATAGAGGATAACCAGGAGGATACTATCTAGGCGGAACCGAGAGCACAGGAGGGGCAAAGAATCAAAGGGAGTCAGGACACAGAAGAACCATTCGAATAGAGGTGAGAGGAGACTCTAAATTCCCTAACGTCCAAAAGACACCCTACACTTTTGTGCAAGATGTTCTAGCTTTCTAACTCTCCTCTAGTCGAGGAACTCAATAACCCCATACGGATCGACATAACCGGCATCAGAGCCTAGAATTTCTTGGAGCTTGTTCTCAATTGCACGGGAGACTTCTGTGCTAATGTCGATAGCCATTTGTCTGGAGATTGCCTCAAGTGCCCCCATTCCTTTCCTCTCGACAAGGAAAGCTACCAGATCATTTTTATTCTGGTATCGGCCATCTAAATTGTTTTCGAAGAAGCCAGGAAGTTCACCGTTGGCAATAAGCGGGTAAATGTCCTTCATAAGGTTCGCTTCACCAGAGGCGGGAACCCATTACATTTCTTCCTCGAAGGTTGAACGAAGGGATTCAGTGATCCTTTCGATATGCTCGTCAGTGAGCTTTTTTCTCCCTTTTTAAGCTCAATCTTGCCCTCCTCGATGAGTTCGTCTACGAAATCCTGAAGCGTGATGTTCAACTTAACCATTATTCTCTCCTTTCTCTCTTGGGGAAGTGTATCCCACTGTTCCCCTTGCTTTTTCTTACAATTTTGACATTCTCCCCATAGCTAAAGCTAGGGGATTCAGTTTTACCTATAGACGTTCACGGATAACGCCTATAGCATTGACTGGATCGACAGCATCACTGAAGTTGCCTTGTTCGAAGACGTAAAAGTCTTCTCGAATACCTTGCGGTATTGTAGGTCTTATCACTTCTCCACTGCCATTCTTATGACCGTGTAGATCATAAGCGGGCAAGTCAGTGCCCTCAAAAGAGTGCCCTAGGAAACTTCATAAGTGGCGGTAGAGGGAAGTCAATGGGTTGCGCGAAAATCAAGGTTACCCCCAAATTTCGCGCAACCTCCCTCGTCCTCCCATACCTCTACATCCTCATATTTCACCTATCACTTTGAAATCCTCGAAACCTCCTCGACCCCTCCATCCCCTACGCCCTACTATTTCCACTGTGGGATACCTAAACCACTCAAATCCGCGCAAACCCTTCAACCCATTCATACCCATGCAACCTTACAAATCCCACCCTAAACCCCTCAAATCCGCGCAACCTCCCTCATCCCTACAATCCTATATGTCTCCACATTCCACCCCGACCCCTCTACAACCACCTATTGTTCAAAAGTGAAACATTCGAAACGTCTTCAAGTATAGGAGCTAGAAATATGGCAAATAAGCAGGGTGTTCATGCAGGAGCAAATGGTCCGAGGTTTGTGTTTGGTCGTGAGAACCTGGATTATCAGGGGCCAACTATTGAGGCTTCTTTCACACCTGAGATGAAGAATCCTTCCTCTGATTTCGTAGATGGGGGTGAACTTCCTTATGGTTCTTTTGGAACCTTGAGTGATGAGGAGGAGAAGCAGAGGACGACTGATCTTGCTGGTGAGTTTGTCATGTTTGCGCTTGATGACAACGCGATGAGCTATGACGAGTTGACCTCGATGGATCGGGATGAGGCTGAGGAGTTGATGACTGAGTTTGTCAATTCTCGTAGGGAGACTGTGGGCGATGATTTCAAGCGCCTAGAGCAGTGCTATGAGGATGATTTTGATCTTGGTGTTGACGCGGTGCGTGATGTTGACCAGGAAAATGATCCGCATATGTTTAATGAGGATTACATTCGGGATAATGTTGATCCTGGGGCGAAGTTCCCCACGGCAACGATTGGTATGTATAACGATACGAAGATGTTCCACGAGGAATCTTTGGACAATGGGTTCTACGGTTCCTTTTTCGACTACCTCGATTCTGATGTAGCGCAGCGCAACCGTGAGGAACAGCGCGAGGAGGATAGGGAAAATATTGTCTATCTTGCCCGTGACTGGCATGATAGGGCGAAGAATAAAGAGGGGGTAAGTGATTATTACTGTGTCATTGAGGGCGATGGTGTCGGGGAGGACTTGCTTCCTGATGCGAATCTGATTGCGTTCCCTGACCTTGTAGAGGATCCAAGTTGGTATATCGGCCAGCATGAAGAAGATGACTTTGCAAGTCAGGAGTGGCTGCAAAATAAGGATGGATCCCTTGAGGTGACGATGCAGTCTTCTGATGGGAACACCCAGGAATTTAGAATCACCCCGCTCGATCCAAATAGGTATTACGTCAACGGATACGAGGAGCTTATGCCTGTTCCTGACAATCAGGACTTCAGGGGCATGGATTCCCTCGATGCAGGTGACATTGCAAAGACGCATCTCGATGTAGGCAATTACGAGCAGCTTGCCGATCTACTTCACAAGCAGACTGATGAAACAAGGCAGGCCTTTGCCGAGGGAATGAGCGAGGTCGGTGACGATGAAGGAGTCACTAAGACGATAGGACTGTATCGCTCGAAGTATGGAGATGACCCAGTGTTTAGTGGACTCTAACAGTTAGGATTCGGTTCTCAGCCCCGTAGGCACCCGATGGCTTTCGCCAGCAGGTGCCTATTATTCTTATGAAAGATGGCTATAAGCAGGGAGTTGCTATGTATAAGAGTGCTCAGGGTGTCCATGCAGGTCCCAATGGTCCTGCGTTTGTGTTTGGTCGTCCGAATCTTGATTATCAGGGTGCCGATCTTTCCGGAGTTATCTCGGAAGAGTTGTCTTTCAATCCTATGAATGACTTTACAAGGAAAGACTTGCAATATGGGTCGTTTGGTTCGCTTGATGAAGAGGCCGAGAAGATGCGAAGGGATGATGTGAGTCGTGAATTTTTAAGGTTCGCTTTCGAGGAAAACGAGATGGATCTTGATGACCTTCTCAATCTTCGAGAAGACGAGGAGGATGAGCTTATGGCTGAGTTCGTCAATTCTCGCGATGATACCGTCGATGACGATTTTGCTCGCCTCAAGCAGGAGCGAAAGACAAATAGGTTTGCTGATGGGGTTGCCTCGTTGAGCAAGGCTATGTCGCATGAGGTTGATCATCTTTTCACCAAGGAGCACGCCCTTGAGGTCGCGGATACCTCTGAGGGGAAGCCGTGGCACGCAACAAGTGGGATCTTTAACCTTAAGAAGGCCTACTGTGACGATGTTGTAAACGGAAACTTTAAAGGAAGCTTTGAAAGTTATACGGGTTCAAATAATGCGCTTCGGTTTGTAACGAACCAAAGGCGTGAGGATCAGGAGAAAATTGGAGAGTTAGTCTCTAGTTGGCATGATGATGTAGTTGGAAGTGACCCATATAATCATAGCGATTTACTGATTGCGGAATACGATGACACCTGGCCTGAAAATAGGGGGAGGGAGAACGAGAACGGAAATCTAAAATCAATAAGCTCTCGGTGGCTTGCAGATTACAATGGCAGCATGGCAGAGAGTATCGACTGGGGTAGAGATGAACATGGTGACGAGATCAGGTTGGAAAAGCAGGAGTATCTCAAGAGAAAGGACGGAAGCCTTGAGGTCGCTTTGTCGCTGAGTAATGGGGAGCAACGGAGCATGGTCTTGCGCCCTATGAATGTCAAGGAGCATTATGTCACCTTCGGCAAGGTTGAGGATACACCGTTGTTTGAAAGACTTCACGATGCCGGTGACAAGGTTCGAATTTCCGACCTCTTTGAGAATCTTCAAAGTGTTGGTGAGGTAGAAGAAATCGCTGATGCTTTGCGTGAACTGGAGCCTAATGCGGATGGTGTCTTTTTTGAAACGCTTCGCGATGATATTCGTAACCGGAGTAATCCGAGGAAGAGAAACACGAGTCTAGCAATTATCGACGCATATAGCGAAAAGTATGGCAGTGATAACCTCTACAATAAGGTTGCAAAGTCGATTCTAGAGGAGGAGGAGCGAGCACGCTCACGGACATCGTGGAATCTGGGATATTGATCGAAGTAGCCACAAGCATGGTCCACCCCCTTAGACTGTTGCCAGGTCTAAGGGGGTGGCCTTTTTGGCTGTATCGGTTGATGTGTTTTTAGTCGAGGAGTTTGCGCGAATTTCAGAGTATTTCTTGAATTCCGCGCAACCCGCCTCATCCTGCACATCTCTAGGCCTTTCAAAATAAAAGAACTCTCAATTTCCGCGCAACATCCACGATTCCCAAAGTATTCACGTCCCTATCGTTTCACCTGACACCTTGAAATCCGCGCAACCCCTAGATACTATCTCGCTGACTTATCTGACTTCATCCCTTGCATAAGCTCCCTGTGATCCTCCCTCTCTATTCTTTTCTAATAGACTATGAAGAAAAACATAGAGAAAAGGACAGTCCATAATGTCGAAGAATTTACAAGGCGTCCACGCAGGTCAAGATGGACCCGCGTTTGTGTTTGGTCGTAAGAACCTGGATTATCAGGGTCCTGACTTGCATGGGTCTATTTCGCAAGATTTACAGGATCCATCTGGAGATTTTGCAGTCAAGCAGGATTCCGAATATGCCTCTATTGGTTCGTTAAACGAGGTAGAAGAACTGCGTCGCAGGCAGGATGCCTCTCGGGAGTTTCTCCGATTTCTCTTTGACGAGAACCATATACCTCTTCAACAGTTCGATGACCTCGAAAATGATCAAAAAGATGACCTCATCTCTGAATTCGTTTCTTCCCGAGATGATACTGTGAACGATGATGCGGAGCGAATCCATCAGGAATACCTTAAGGATAAGTTTGGACTCGGTTCCAGGTCGCTCCTTCAAAGCGAGGATATTCAGCTTTTCGATTATGACTACATCCAGGAAAACGAAGCGGAAACCACGCTTCCTAGCTACGTCAAACTTCATGGACCAAATACGAAGAGGGCATATTATCAATGGATGATCAAAGGGAACGGTGATCGCTACCCCCTCCAAGATATTAGCGCATTGAGGTCACAACTTAATGACAAGGGTGAGAATGAGGATCTGGAGGCTGCTCGTGAGCTTGTTGCCGGTTGGCGTTTCGACATAGGGCGAGAAGGTAAACCTAATCATCCGTATCAGTGCGTTGCAGAGATGCTCGAAGATAAGGAGAGGCGGGACGACATCCCCTTGCTGTATTTCGATGCCAGACAGATTGAGGCGAATCCTCAGCAGATTCCGGATAATCTCTTCTGGGGACATGCTGATCATGGTGTGAAGATTGTTCCTCAGCATGTCGAGATGTTTCGCAATAAGGACGGTTCCCTAGAGTATGCAATCGGTTCTTCAGATAAGAAGACTACCAAGTTGAAATTTCGACCCCTTAATCCCAAGGAGCACTATCTTGCGCACGGGGACGTTAAGGACACTCCGACAATGCAGGAGCTACATGAAAACCCTGGCAAGTTCGACTATGATGATGTATTTCACATCGTTCGCTCATTTGTAGATTCTGGATATGGAGAAGAATTTGCCGATGAGCTGCATCGAGTTGACCCGAAGGGCAATGGATGGATTTCACAGCTAATGGGTCCCCTATCTCGTAACACCATGTTCGGACCTGAGACACAGGAGTTCGCGAGAGAGCAGGCCCAGAGGTTTGCTAGGCTGCATGAAAAGACGGGAGAATCTCAATAGTCTAGATAGAATCCCTAAGAGGCAGGACTCTCACGGGTCTACTTCTATTGTTTTCCTAAAATGTTTTAAGTCGAAGAAGTCAAAAAGGAGCTGCTATGTCTAGAAAATTTAAGGATCAACCCGGGTATGAATTGATGACGAATAGGTCTGGTGGTAGGTCATGGATGAGAACCTCGTTTGACAATGTGGGGGGGGTGATCAGCGCTCAAGGTGATCCACTTGACGACTTTGTTGATCCCAATGCGTGCTTTGTTGACAAGGGAGAAATACTCGACTACTTTGCCGATGAGACCATTTCAAAGGAGGAAAAAGATAGTCCATCAAATGACTTTTTTCGCACCTCTCTTTGCAAGATGATGGCAAGCGATGAGCAGGATGGCGATAACGACATTGATGCCGAAGCATTCACTTCTTCTCTTATGGAGCCGGATAGCGGTGCAACCGTTGATTTTGTAAACAAGAAGGCTATCACAAGGGGGTTCGCATATTCTCCTTATCCAGATCTTTCCCGAGGTATCCATAAGGACAACTTCAAAAGGGAGGACATCGACAACTATGTCGCAGACAATAAGGAGGTCCTTCAGCAGGAGGGAAATTATCTTGGTGTCTGGCATGACCCGGATACGGGGATTATCTACCTTGACATCTCCACGGTGACCAATGATGCATCTGAGGCAAGAGTTGGGTGCGAAGAACATGATCAAATTGCATTCTTTGATATGCAAACCTTTGAATCAGTGCTTGTGAACAGAGAAGCAACGTCCGGGGGAGCATCGAATTCTTGATTAGTTGCGAAAAACTAGACAGCTTGGTATAGTGGTCTACATAAAGCTCACGAGAAGAAAGGAAGACTATGGCAAAGAAGCTTGTAGGGATGTTCTCCCCGTTTGACGAAGAGGGTAAGTTTAATTCTCAGGCGCTCTATGATTCCATTATGGATGAAGTCAAAGAAGAGGGAGACGAGGACAAGGAGTAAGGATTAGCTCCGAGATATACAAGCACCCTGGTCTATTGCGGATCTGGGTGCTTCTCTTATTTCTGCGCTTGTATTTTATGCAGCAAGATGTATAAAATACTTATCACCCTCTCCTCGTTTTTCTAGATGTCTAGCATACTCGGGATATAATTGACTGAATATGGATATTCATAGACCGAAACATAGCAGGGGAGAACGAAACCAGTGAAGCGCGCAGTTATGAATTGCATCGTTGTCGGAGTGCTCTTTGTGCTCGCCTCAGGATTCTTTCTCTACCCCGAGGCGAGCAAATACGTTAACGATAAAAAGTATGCAGCGGAAAATAGCCAGTATTACGAGGAGATCAAGCAGCTCAAGCACAATGCCCCGCAGAAGGTAGAAGATAAGCTACACGATGCCTCGATGTATAATTTACATCTTGCAAAATATTATGACAAGCATGGCTGGAAACTTGTCGATCCCTGGTCTGGTGTAGGTGCTGGCAGTGATGTGCTCTACCCGCAACGTGAAAGGCAGGATTCTGGTTCTTCAGGAGACAACAACACACAAGGACAGCAGGAACAAGGTGAGACCTCTGGGCAGCAAAACCCGAATGATCCACTCTCCTCTTCAAGTCGTAGACCGCAGGGCACAAGCAGCCAGCAGGGTCATAGAGGACGAGGAATCAATAACAACCAAGGCACACTCAGGGGCAATGGACAAGCCTATAGAGAAAACGGTGCACCAAACACTATCTCGCAGCAATCCGAAAGACTTAACGTGCAAGACTACGAGGAGACTCTGGCAGAAGGCAAACAAATCGGCACGCTTGTCATCCCATCGATTCATGTCAACCTCCCGATCTTCCACGGTCTTGATGATGAAGTGCTCTTTAAAGGTATCGGTCACATGTTTGGGACCTCGCTTCCTGTTGGTGGAAAAGGAACCCATGCCGGTCTTGCTGGACACAGTGGCGTGAAAAACCTCAAGATGCTTGACGACCTAGAAAAAGTTAAGGTCGGTGATGTCTTCTACGTTGAAACACTTGGCAAGGTGCTCAAGTATCGCGTTACCTCCACCGAAGTGGTGCTTCCATATGAGATTGAAAAACTTGCCCCGCAAAAAGACAAGGATCTCGTCACAATCATCACCTGTGTCCCCTATGCGGTCAACACGCATCGCCTCCTTGTAACAGGCGAGAGAGAAGACGATGATATTGTCGATGTTTCCGCTGCAAGCAATATCGTAAGGCTAGGATCTCAGGACGAAGATGTTAAGACCACTGAGCTTACTGATCCATCGCTTGATAAACTACAAGAAGTAGCTGACAAGTCAACAGCGCCATTTCCGAACAAGTTGCTCGCCATGATCCTCATTGTGTTAGGTATCGGCATCCTACTGTTTTCGTATCTAGGTCACCAGGTATCCAGTCAGAGGAGGCGAAGGTAGTTATTTGAGATTTGATGACCCCTGAAAGGAGAATCCTTTGAGGGGTCATTCTTTATTTGAGTGGTAGAGGTGGAATTAGTAGGAGGTGGATGATTGAGAAGATGAGGAGGGTTGCGCGAATTTAAGGGTGGTCCTTGAAAATTGAAGGAGATAGGGGTGCATAGGGTGATGAGGCAAGGTTGCGCGGATTTGCAGTCCTACCTAGAAAATGGAGAAAAGGGAGGCGATGTTAGTTCCTCGTTAGCATCGCCTCCCTTTTTTAGGAGGAAGAAGGAAAATCGGCAGCTAGAGGGTCATATTGCGCTGTTTTAAGATTCTCTTCAATTTTCGCGCAACCCCTTTATTCTAGAATTACCCACCCATTCCAATTTCACCTCTCAGCTTGAATTCCGCGCAACCTCATCGCTGTGCTGACGACCATATCCATACATTCCCACCTTTACCCTGAAATCCGCGCAACCTCCCTCATCCTTCCCATGCCCCTATCCCCACACTTTCACCTCAATTCTCCCCATATCCTCAAACCGCTCTCTTTTTCCTTGTCTGCTCCATATCGTTGCTATGCTTAGATGAACATTCATACTCGCATACACCTCACACTTTAAGGAAAGAGAGCATCCCTTTTCACAGCTATGAACAAGAATAAAGTTGTCGCCTTAGTTTTGATTGTTATTGCTGCGCTCATCGCGATCTATCCAACCCTTGGAACGCTTTACAATAACAAGCGCCTTGATGATCTCTCCGAGGAGTATCAGGACAAGATTAGTGTTGAACCACTTGTGAATACGAATAAAGAGGCACTTGATCGTGCTGAGGAGTATAACGAGTGGCTCAAGGCTCATCCGTTTACGCCTCCGCCGATTGGTCAGGATTATACACATGAGGAGTATTCGAGGTATGACGGTATTTTGAAGGAGCCGAATAATACGATGGGCACGATTACGATCCCGGATATTGATGTTCGTCTCCCTATCTATCATGGCACTGCTGGGGATACGCTGTATAAGGGTGCGGGGCATTTGTATGGCACTGCGTTGCCTGTTGGCGGTCAAGGTCAGACGAGTGTGATTACGGCGCATTCTGGGATGGTGGATGCTTCGATGTTCGATAACCTTCCGAAGTTAAAACCTGGTCAGAAGGCGTATATCCAGGTGCGTGATCGTAAGCTTGCCTATGTCATGGTTGACAGTAAAACGGTTTCCCCTGATGCAACGGATGCTATCCCGCATGATGATCGTGATTTGTTGGTGTTGATTACGTGCACGCCGTATGGGATTAATACATCTCGTCTTGTGGTGACGTTGGAGCGCACTGAGTTGGATGATGAGGAGATTCCTCAGACCTCGAACAGTGTGAGGACCTGGCAGTGGTGGATGACTGCGCTTGTAGTGCTATGGGGTCTATTGATTCTAGTTTTCGTTGTTTTCTATCGAAGGGATAAGAGGCGAGCATCAGCTACAAAGCGTCCTGTTGCGCAACGTCGCAGAGTTGTTGTGTCTCCAGCTGAGAATGCTGATTCGATTCGTCTCTAGTCTTTTTCCTCTTGGTGTTTCGCTGACGAATGTGCACAATGCTATCATTAAGAGCTAACAGATGGATCTTTCTTAGTGTAGTCCACAGTCGCCGTTTTTGCTAATCTAGCATGACTGCATTATACTGAGGTATAGCTATGCTGTCAATCTAGTAGGATCAACCCTTAGGAGGTATGGAAAG
>QWCJ01000156.1_pt1 | contig 28332 bp, 26 predicted proteins | sample 1972501 | NCBI WGS metagenome assembly QWCJ01 (sample SAMN09866711, study PRJNA288562) | Human vaginal metagenome isolate term2_vaginal, whole genome shotgun... | isolation source: vagina | host: Homo sapiens | place: USA: California
CGCTATGAATATTATGAGAAAAGTATTCCCAAATGAGTTGATATACTTTGATGGGATAGTGGATGCTGCCGTGCGTCCTAAACTGTGTAATGTGCTAGTGAACTAGCATGAGGTTCATTTACCTACACGTTTGAACGTCCATAATCGTGACGGTAGTATGTAAATACTAAGAAGTCATAATTATGAACAACGGTAAATGAAGAGGGTGGGGATAGTAGCTCTCCTTATGCCCCAAAGGAATAAAGTAGTAGACCTTTTCGCCCCGCACGGATTTCGTGTGGGGTGTTTTCTTTTCGGTCTGGATTGCAACCTCGACATATGCAAACAAACAGGTATCGCTTTATGTCATAATACAAAGGATGGCCTTGGGGTATGTATGCAGGCCTACAAGAATTACCTTAAAGGCTAAACAAAAGTAAACGATCGGTTTATACTTGGAGAAACTATGAAAAAGATGGCAAAGTGGAAGCTTGTAGCTGCTGTTGCTGCCTCCTCGACCATGCTGAGCACTGTTCCTGTTATTGCGGATGAGGCTCCGGCGAAGGATAACAAGGAGGCTACCGTAGAAGCAAAGGATCAGGGTGATGGCAACAAGGAAGCTCCGAAGGATGGTGAGAAGAAGGAGAGCACCCCTGTCGTCGAGGATCCTGGTGCTGGGGAGACTACAGAAAGTGGGAAGACAAACGAGGATATTAAGGACGACATTGACTATGCGCTTGGTCGCGGGGAATACCAGGAAGAGATGACAAGTGAGTCTGACTTTCTGAAAAAGCCTTCGGCTGATGTTCCTTTTAAGCCTGAGGGTCAGGCTCCTGTTACTGTAAACCTGACTGTTAACGGCGAGGGTCGCTCGAATCTTCCTGTCCAGCTGCTCGATAGCGGTGTGGTTGCAGGTGAGGGCTTTACTGATGGTCGTGGCCGTGTGACTATTTCGACTCCTCCGAAGGACATGGGTTCCTTTGACATGTCGTTGCAGTTCCCGAAGGGTCTGAAGTTCTCGAATGCTCGATGCACTACTTCCGGCGGTTATGATGAGGCGAAGTCTCGCGAAGCTACGAAGCTTGCGCAAGAAAAGGCGATAGCTGACAACGATAAAAATGAGGGTAAGGTCAAGGAAGCGCTAAAGAAGGCTCAAGACGGTCTGAAGCAGGCGGAGATGGAGAAGCAGCAGTTTATCGATGCTTCTAAGGAGATGTATGGTCCGACTGCAACGGATATGCTTTCCTATCAGCCTGGCGTGACGATTCCACTTGCTGAGCGTTACGACCGGATTAAGAAAAACGAGGCTTTCCCTTCCGCCCTACTTCGTGCAAAGGTCGGCAAGGGTGAAGAGGCCGAGAAGGAAAAGAAGGAGGAGGAAAAGAAGACTAGCGAAAGCCCTACGACTACTAAGGTGCTAGGCGACGAGTCTAACGAAGGCACTGGTGAAGGCACTGGTGAGGGCACCACTGATCCAAACGCCAAAGAGGGCGAGACTAGTGGTGAAGTCTCCGAGGAAGCAACCCCGACTACCGAGAACAAGAAGGAAGAGGAGGAGCCTCAAAAGCCGGAACGATACACGAAGGAGCAGTTGGAGGACTACACTATTGACCTCCAGGCTTTCAATAAGTTCATGGCCGATCATAGTGATATTACAGGTAAGGCTATCGCGGAGTTCAACGAAACCTATCTAGTAAAGGGTAAGTCGAATATTACAAGCGATGCTGGTCCTGCTCCAAAGAGTGCCTCTGAGATTATTAACTCGCTGAATAAGGCGATCAGTGATGACAACTACTTCAACTCTCTGAAGAAGTCGGTCGATAGGCTGAACAATAAGGAGAAAGAAGGAAGTATTCTCGGTGTTGGTCATGCTAAAAACGTCGAATTCCTTGTCTACGATACGGCAAAGAAGATTAGGGACACGAGAAAAAAGAACCCAAAGCTTCACGGTATAGAGCTTCTAGAAAAAGAATTTTCTGCTCTACGAAAGAGCACCAACGAGAAGATTCTCTATCTTGTCTCCTGGTTCGATGTGGGTGGCGCAACCTTAAAGACGACTGTGCCGGAAGCTCTTGAGGCTTTTGCAATCATGTCGTTCATGTCGAACGTTGAGAAGTTCACCCCTTCTGTAGAGCCTGAGGCTCTTGGCACTGCAATTGGTGCTAAAGCGATGTCTATTACGGTTCCTGTTCCTGCCCCTACGTCAAAGGACGGGACAACAAAGAAGCGGAAGCAAGAGTATACAGCCCCTCCTGCCACTACGATTACAAAATGGGCAAAAACGGGGAGGAGAGAGGAAATCGAACAGGGTCTCTACAATGATTGGGGTTCATGGTCTAGACCGTTCCTGGAACTTTATGGCGCTAGAGCTGCTAGTGTATCCACTGATAAAAATAATGGTATCCCCTGGTCGCTGATGACGATGAACTACTGGATTCAGGAAAAGGGAACCAAGCAGGATAAATATGATTGGATGACATATCTGAAGACGGTTGAGTATCCTCAGCGAGAGCTTGCGTTTAACAAGGTGACAAATAACGCTGTCGGTGATGTTGCAAGCGCACTGCAAAGCATCGGTGGTGGAGCTAGTCAGCTTGCTGGTCTTGCTGGACCTGGGCCACAGACCATGCTCCTACAGGGTGCTATCGGAGCGGGAACCGCACTTATTACCGGACCAATGAAATCTATTTCTGAGGCTGTGAAGAAAGGGGAGGGTAGGTATGCCTTTAACTCGATGGTCTCACTGTCGAAGATGATCAGGTTCTATGAGGAGGAGCTTGGCATCGGCTCATATGGTAATAGGAGCGAGGCAGACAAGATCCTGGAGGAAGCAACGAAGGAATATAACAGGGCGCTTCAGGAAAATGGCTACAAGCCGATCCCTGCGTTCGTTCTTGAAAAGAAGGGTCCAGCCCGCGCTGAGGCAGGCGCAGATAGGAACCTGGTTTCCTTTAGCACTCAGACAGGCGCTACGGTTGACTGCTCTGTTGACCTGAATGCTGATGAGGAAGAAGAGGATAAGATTGTTGGTCGTGACAATCGTTCCCAGGGCGGTGGCGTTGGTAACATTACGATGCCGACCCCGGTCGTGAACGTTGAAGGCGGTGGAAAGAGCGGGGGTATGGATGAGAAGACTCTCGCCTCGATCCTTGACGCGAATAACCGTCAGCTCAGCCAGGCTTTGAAGGATTCGAGGTCATCGAACTCCTCGAATAATTCCGCTTTGCAGCCGGTGCCAAATAATGCACCGATTAAGAGTGAGAAGAAGAATGATCGTGAGATCATTGCTGGTGCAGGTGGTCCTGGTGCTGGTGCCCCGGCGGGTGTCCAGGCCGTTGGTGGTGCCTCTGGTGCTCAGGGTCAGGCTCAGAATATGAGCTATGGTCCGAAGTTCGGTCCAAGTGTTGAAACTGGTGGCGCTGTTGCAAAGCGTGGTTTCTTCGAGCGGATCGTTGATGGTATCAAGTCCATTTTCTAACACCTAGTAGGCTATAGTTTCTCCAAGATGAGAAAAGACCCCAGGATTTTCCTGGGGTCTTTTCTTTTGTCCTTCTAATCCTTTGGGAAGTGGAATCGGGTCATATCGTCGTCGTAGTTTCTGTTTTCACCAAGTGGGGAATTGTAGATGATTTCTTCTCCTGGTGAGCTAAGGGTATCCAGGTCTAACTTCTCATCGAGACGCTCTTCTTGGGCTTCATTATCTTGGCTACCTTCCCCCTGGATCTTGCGTAGTAGGGCATCTCGTTCTTCTTGTGTTGCATACGTCGATTTTTTAATAGCCTGGATTTGCTTGTCTTTTGGAAGCCCGGAGATGTAGTTTTTATATTCTCCTTCGAGGTTGATCGGCTCGTTGCTTTTCTCGTATTGGAGTCGGAATCGAACTGGTGACCCGGCGTTTTGGATATGCTGATTCGCCTCATAGGCAAGGCTGATGTATTGTGTGCGGGCTTCGACAACTTTTTGCAATGTGTCGATTTTCTGCTCAATGATCTCATCATTCGCCTTAATGATGTCTTGCTTGTATTTTCTGAGCATATTCAGGGATGCAAGTGTTGCTCCTGCGCCGTAGGAGACGGCAAGCCATTCATCTGAAATATCTCCGCCACTTCTCCCGGAGGCGACGACCCAGGAGCATATTAGTGCAACGGCGGGGAGGAGTGCGATGTAGGAATATCCTGCAATCTTAGAGCATACTCTGTTCGTTTTTGATGATGTCGTAAGCGAGGTGATTATGTTTATTCGCGCTAGTTCTACGGTCACAAAGCCGAAGTATGCGGGGGCAATGAAATAGAGCAACACATTGAGAAAAACCATGATGATACGATTCCTTTCTTATTTCTCTTCTCCTCCTATTTTAGAAAAGTCTCTTATGTGAAAGGTTAGCCGAAGGATAGGAGTCTGGCAAAACAGAAGGGCACCCAAGTCATCTTTGTGACCTAGGTGCCCTTTTGATCATCAAAAACTCTAGACTTCTACATCCACACCTTCATAATCCCAGCGGTAGCTATAGCTGTTTTCTTCCGTTTCTGTGCAGTAGAATTCGAAGTGCTGAGGTGGGTTTCCGTCGATTCTTGTGCTGTCGAACTTAAAGACTACGCCACCAGTGCGAAGGTTAAGATCGGTGTCTTCGTCTTCTTCTGCGCTGAGTTCTGCAAGATTTTCCTGCGACTCCTCGTCTCCTGTTTGTGTGCTCCAGACACCAGGGTGCTCGTCATCAAGAAGATCGCTATCACTGTCGTAGTCTTCCCATTCTTCGAAAACAGTAATGTCTCCGAGGTGTGTGGTGAGTCGATGAGTATCTGTTTCGTTGTCGATAAACCACGCTACTTCAAAAAGGTCAAGCTTTTCCCCGCCCTTGGTTAAAATCCATGCCTTTGGATTGTTGATCATCACCGTTTCGAGAAGCTTGAGAAATTCCTGAGGTGTCATTGTAGGTAAGACGATGCCTTTCTATCAGTTGTGTCCGTTTTCTTATATTCTAATTTGATCCGCGATGAGGCGACAAAAGACGCACTTCTTAAGGTTCTTTAGTCGTCCACACCATACTTTCCGGATGTGGAGAAGTAGAGGTATCCGACAATCGAGGTGATTGCTACGGCGATTCCGACGACTCCGATAATCATCATTATGGCGTTGACAAGGTTAGCCATAGTAACAAGTGTTCCCCCGGAGAATATCCAGCTTAGCATTTGAGTAAGCGTGCCTTTAAAGACAAAGCAGATTCCTGATACGAGAGAAGAAGTGATAAATGCAATAAGGAGTCTCCACTTTAGGTAGGAGACTTCCTGCTGCCTTATTGGTTCTTGTTGATTTTCCATTATTCCTCTTTTTCGTTTTGCAAATTTGCGCGCTTTGCACCCTCTTGGTATCATTTTAGCTAGTTTGAAGGATAACCGAAAAAAGAAGCGAGGGAATGCCGTGAAAATGAAACCAACCGAACCGGAGCTATCCATTCCAATGGATAGCTCAGATAAGGATGCACTTGGCAGGGCACTTGCCGAGTTATTCGACACTATTCCTTCTACTAAGGTTCTTCACCCTTCGTATTCCTTTGTTTTTCAGCAGTGTGCTGATGCTGTCCTTGAAAACAATCGCCATTATCGTGGTGCCTCGGATGCTACGATGGAGATTGTCCGCAATCAGGTGACTCTTGAAATTCGTCGCCACATTATCGCACTTCGCAAGGCATCTATGCAGCATCAAGAAAAATGAAAATACCCCTGTGGTTCAGGGGCATTCTCACCTAATGTAGTATGCTTTCATCCTCCCGAAAAAGTAGGGGAAATAGACGACAAGCACATACATCACGGTTAGCGACATGGATAGGACCGTCCCCGCAAGGATCCTCTCTGGGTCTCCGATAAGGAGGAAGACAAGTCCCATGAATGCCTGGATGAGCATGATGGCCCCTGCAACCTTCGCGCTTCGTGCAACAGAGATCTTAAATACCTCGCGAACAGAATAGTATCCGTAGTTGTCCATCGTTCGAGGAGAAAGTGTTTCATCCTCGTAGTATCGCATTGGATTTGTGCGACCGTATCGGTATCCGGTATCGTAGTGCATGGTCATCATCCTCACCTCGTTTCTTTTAGGTTTTTGTTTGTATATTTTGCCTTACATCTATAAGTATGCAGACCTATGAGTAAAAGGTCAATACCGTGATGTATATTTCTACTGTTTTCATGCATACTATGCACGATATTAGACCTTTGACCAGGTAAAACACTACGAGTGTGATATTCGTCATATTTATTTGACTTTTCTCTATCATACTCCTATAGCGCATCATTTCGCGAAGTCCTCATCGTCTGCAATGGCAGGCTAATTTCCTATTTTTCCAGGACTTCAATGTGAACCTTTTGGGATCCTCTGCCTCTACAGCAAGGTGCGATAGGATATAATCGGACGAAGATGGAAGTCGTAGCTGAAGATATGCATAAGTCACATGGTTCATGCATATCCATCGGTCAAAAAAAAGAGTCTGGCAAAAGTAATAAACGAGGCACTATATGAGTAAACATGATGAAATGGGCTACAGTGATGACGCTGAAGCATACGAGGACTTCAACCCCGAGGAGTTTAGTCCCGACTATGCAGAAGATGATGACTACTTAAGTTCCTCGATTCAGGACACTGAATTCCAAGACTCCGACTTCAACCCCACTATCGGAGCAAGAGACGGAGACAACATCTTCGACGATGACTCATTTATCTCCGGGGCGACAAGAGAAACTATCGACGAAGACGGCTCTGGTCTTTCTGTTATCACGTGGATCTCCGTTGTGCTTGCCACCCTACTGCTTCTTGCCGGAGGAGGGTATTGGGCATACAATAGCCTCATCGACAGAGGTGATAATAATGACACCTCACAATCAACAAGCCAAGAAACTACTTCGGAGTCATCCGATGCTGGAGAGTTTACAGGGTTGGATAAAGATAAGTCCTCTGGGGACAAAAACACCCAGGGAGGAAGTGATCATCCGATTCTTCCTCCTGGGTCCTCTACGAAGGAACGGCAGGCGAGCAAGTCTCCCACGACAACCCCGAGCACACCAAGTCAAGCAGATAAAGACGAGCTTCAGGCTGCTAAGGAAGAGATCTCCCGACTTCGAAGAGCAAACGCATCCCTGACTTCCGAAATGGAATCTATGGACCGTCCTCGTCAAAGAGTAAAGACGATCACCAAGACCCAGACAAAGCCGGGCAAAGATGTCACTAGAACCGTAACGCAGACACAAAGTCCAAGAACGGTAACCAGGACCGAACGAGGCGATGTGGTCACAGAAACCATCCGTGAACAGGTCACGCAGCCACAGGTGACCGTGACAGAAACCGAATACCAGGATCCAGTCACCCACTACGTTCGCGAGACGAGCTACGTGAGAATCAGGTAGGACTATGACAATGCCGAAATTTGATGAATCACCCTGCTATGTCGTAGCCGGAGCAGAAGAACAAGGACCATACGACGATGATGTGCAATTCGTCATCTACGGAGTCTTCGACGACTACGACACCGCCTTATCGATCAGAGACCTCCATCTCGAAACAAACACCACTCTCGTAGGCACCCCAATGGTGCTCTCCTCTACACACTTCTCCGGAGGGGTAGGAAGAGACTTCGACCTTGACGTATTCCTCCTTATAAGCGTCGATGAAGGAATCATCCGCATCAGGACAATCCCCGCATCATCAAGTATGAAGCCAATGCTCTACGACAAAGAGATATTCGAAGCAATCGGAGAGATGCCACACAAGGAGAAGCTGCTAGAACTAGCACGGCAATGGCATATCGCAAGATACGGATTCCCAGCAGAAATAGACGATGACACCTTTGATGCCGAAGCGATGATCTAGAGAGTATGAGAGAACGGAAACCCTAGGAGTGCAGATACCCCTAGGGTTTCTCTTTCTTGATGAGTGAGGGATGGTTGCGCGGATTTGAGGGGTGGGGTGAGATGAGAGGGGATTCGGGGTTTTTGTGGTGAGGAGGGGTGTGCGGATTTCAAGAGTTAAGGTGAAATTTATAGTAGATAGAGAAGCGGGGTAATTGATTGCGTGGATTTCAAGGTCACCTTGGGGATTTGAGGGGTTGACGGGTATCCTGTTGGACAACTAAGACTATCGAATCAAAGGAGTATCAGGAATTGAAGATCGACGAACTTATTAGACAGCAGTGCCCCGAGAATGTGGAAAAGGTCAAACTGGGGGGTATTTCAAAATCACAACAATCTAAGAAAACCAATCACTAAAGAGGACCGAAAACCAGGGGAATACCCCTACTATGGCGCTAATGGCATTCAGGACTACGTGGACGATTACACCGTAGACGGGACCTATCTCCTTATAGGTGAAGATGGATCAGTCATTACAAAGCACGACACTCCGGTTATCAACTGGCTTGAAGGAAAAGCGTGGATAAACAACCACGCACACATCCTCACCCTGAAAGATTCATCTGGTTCACTTCGCTACTACTATCATCGACTCAAACGAGTCAACATCTATCCATTCATCACCGGGGCGAATCCGCTCAAATTGACAAGGAAAAACCTGGATAACATCGCCATCTATGTCCATTCTCCTAAGGTCCAAATAGCAATCGCTAACCACCTCGACGACCTCAAGGCCTCGACCGACGAGCTTGCAGCTAACCTAGAACGAGAAGCGGAGATTAGGGAGAAGCTCTATAAAGGTGCTCAAAGGAGGATTCTCCTAAATGCGATAAATCATCCAGATGTCCAGAGAAAGGCAATGAAAACTTTCGCAAGGAGAAATAGGGGGATCTCTATTACCGCTGAGAAAATGCGGGAGTTGGAGAAGCTTCCAGGTGATGATATTCGTATTTTTGCCGGAGGACAAACTTTCGCAGATGTCTCCTCTGATCATGTTGATAAGAAATATACCTATACCGAACCAAGTATTATCGCTAAGACGCGAGGGATAATTAGCTTTGAAAGATATAGTGATCCGTTCACTCACAAATCAGAGATCTGGTCTTACACGGTTCAGGATGACAATGTGGATCAGGATTTTATATACTTTTACCTAGATTTTCTTAGGGATGATCTTACTGAATACGCGCTAACAAAGTCAGTTAGGATTACGCAGTTGTCTACCAAAGACCTGGATAATCTCATCGTTCCTCTTCCTCCTCTTGAAGTTCAGAGGGAGGCAACATCTATCCTTAACGAACTTGAATCATCTAGTCATTTCCTTGTAAGCCAGGCGCGTCAGGCTGCTGAGAACTACCGAAAAGGTTACTCCTACGCCCTAGATCGACTCTTTGATTTTTCTAGGTTCAATTAGTTGCTAAGAGCATCGGATTTACCCCTAGGGGCGCGCTCAAGCCCCTGGGGGTTTATCTGTGGGTGTTTGTTCACCTGGAGGACTTCGAGGCCTTAGAAAGGCTCACAGAGCACCTTGGAGATTGAGGTTCACCCTCACACCAAGGGAATCACCAAGATAGTATCTAAGAATCCCCGTCATCTATCTAACAAAGCTCAGCGTATTATTCATCATCAGGCCTCCACATGCCTAGATTTCAACTCTCACCTTGAAATCCGCGCAACCCTCCTCACCTCTCCATTTCCCCACTTCCTACCATTCTCACTTTAACCCTCAAATCCGCGCAACTTCCCTCGCGCCTACTACTCATATCTTTCAGATTTCAAGGTAACCCTAAAATCCGCGCAACCTATATCCTTTACAACCCCAGACCTCGCGAATTTCACCCCTCGTCCTGAAATCCGCGCAACCTCCTAGCCCCGACACCCCTAGAGGATAACCCCTAGTTCTGAAAGAGCCTTCCGGGACTGTTGAACATCTTGTGGATTTTCATCCCCAGGGTGATAAGGGTAAGGAAGAGGAAGATTACGATTCCGATCCAGGATACGATGTATTCTTGTGATGTTGGGTCTTTTTGTGACATTGCTACGCAGGCGACGATGAGGAGGGTCAGGCAGGTGAATGCGATTCGTCCTGCTCTTTTGTAGATCTCCCCTCTGATTGTCCTGCGAGGTGGTGCTACGTCGTAGGTGTATCCGTATCTTGCTAGGTGGCTTGGATAGACTCCGTAGGGCTGTTCTAGCTCGTAGCCAGAATGTTCTTCGTAATACCACTCTGGGAATACCTGGACTGGCTTGTTGTTCATGTTCTCTCCTTTTTTTATTTTCTATCTTTAATTCTTAGTATAAGGGTGATAAGCCGGATGTCAAGGACATCCGGCTTGTTGCTACCCCTATATAGGGGCTATTCGTCAAATTCCCACCATGCTCGCTCTTGGTCCCCATAGGCTTTGAGTCGGTCGAGGCGTGCTTGTTCTCGGGCGTGCTCGCGCTCTATTCTTCTTCGTCGTGCCTCTTCCTTTTTGAGTCTACGGTAGGCTTTCTTGTCGTCTCGTTTGACCTTACGCTTGATGTATTCGCGATCTAGGTCTTGCGCTCTATAGGTTTCATCGAGGTCTGACATTTGTGAGTAGGCAGCATCATTAATTTTGTCGATCTTTTCCTGTGTCTTGAGTTGTAGCCTGTCAGACTCCTTTCGTATCTCCTTAAGTCTCTTTTGTTTCTCCTCTTCGGAAGTATTTTGATCTTGTTCAATTGCTTTGTATTGTGCAGAAAGATCTGCAACCTGTGCCCTTGTTCGAAGCCGGGCTTCCGAGGTGAGTTTTTCGCGCTCATTTTCAAGAGTTTGGTAGCGACTTCTTCGCTCTGCTACCGGAGTGTATTCTTCACCAAATTGAGCCTTATAAATGTCATTGATTCTCTGCTGGCGGGATTCGTCCTCTCTTGGTGAAAATGCCTCTTTTGCCCTATTGAAGAAACCGAGAATCCCTCCTACTGGTCTTCTTCTCTCATGTGTGTCGTAGTCATCTGGATATTGGTCGTCAAAGTCGTAGCCGTCTCTATCGTTGGAGCCTTTTGTTTTGCGTTTTGTTTGAAACCATACTCCTGCCCCGGTGTTCGCACTTGAGATAAGTTGTGGTTTATATTTTTGTGACCAGAGGATTGAATTTAATCCTCCGATGGTGCGCATTCCGATACTGCTCGGGACAATAAACGGGAACCTGTCGATGAGGGAGTCTTTGCCGAAGTAGATTCGAAACCTTCCGAATTGGAACGGGCGAAACCGAATTCCTGAGAGTGCATCGGGAAGCAGTCTGCGCAGAATGCTGTGTGTTTTATAGTCTATCGGCGCTCTGTCTCGTGGGGTTCTTCCTCGCCTTTGATTCCTCTCAAATGCTTCGCGCTCTTGATCCCACTGTTCTCGCTTCTCGTCGTCAAACTCTTCTTCGTAGTTTGCCCCTTGTCCTTCAACTTTCTCCCGATAGTTCCCTTCAGCCTTTTGTTGCTGGGCTTGGTAGTTTACTTTAACCTGCTCGTAGTGCTCTTGAACCTTCTTGTCGTCTTCTTCTTTGTAGTGGTATTTCGAATATCTACCAAAGAGATCTGGGGCATACTGGTCGTATTCCGGTGATGTATCTTGGTCAAGGCCTGCTTCACGGGCAAATTTTTGGTAGTTTTCAGCCCATTGTTCAAGGTCTTGATCCTCGTTATAGAGGAGTGTGTCGCGCTGGGAGATGAGTTCTCGGGCGACTCCTCGAATCTTTTTCGCGTGCTCAAGATACTCACTTACTTGAAGACTGTAGATTTGATCTTTTTGGTCTTCAGGCATATCTAAGCGGTCGAGGTCATATCGTGCATCTTGAAGCGCGTCTATTGTGTTCGCGTAGTCAAGGTGTGCTTGTCTTAAGTTCTCGTCGATGTCTGCGACAGCAGACTCAACTGTTTTCCTCCAGGTTCTTCGACCTAGCGAGTCAACGCTTTGATAATAACCCTGTTGATTTTTTCTCTTCTTTCCCTTTGGTAACACTGCGAAACCCCTAGTTTTCTCGTGTGTCTCCTACGTTTGACACCTGTATCTATGGTGAAAACAATAGGAGCTACTCTAGTGTCTCGCTTTCTTGTGAGCGTTCTGGCTCAGTGGTCTTTTGGGTCTCCTTTGTTGGATGAGTCTGTATCTGTGTCGTCGGCTGTGTTGTTGGTTGAGGGGTGGTTGTCACCTCAATGGTTGTAGACAACTCAGGTTCGCGCGTTGCCTTCGTCGTGTTCGTAGGCTGAAGAGTCTCTTTGCTCGTCGTTGCTTCCCATCTGGTTGATGTTTCCCCCTCCCGGGTCCTCTTTGTTTCCTGGTGTGTGGTTGTCGTATGGTGGGTATTCGTTGTAACCCTTGAGGTCTCCTCGTGTGTCTTAGTTGTCTGCGTAGTGATGGTCGTCGATAGGATCTGAGAAGTTGATGGTTCTACCTCAACGTCAGGGATTTGGTAGAACAGGGTCGAGCCGTCATTTCGGACAAATGAGGTTGTCTTGACACTCTTTTTCTGCACTGTTTTGGTAAGCGAAGAATCTGCCTTTGATGCAAGGGGGGATTGCTCCGAGGCGGTAGTAAGCTCTGTTCCCCGTGTGTTACCCTCTACACCATGGTTCACATAGCTCCATATAAGTCCTGAGCTTACGCCAAAGAGGCAAACTCCGAGGGCGGTGGCGAAAATTTTTACCTTTGGGATCGACTGCTTTACATTGTGCTTCGAGGTATCTTTAGGCGCTTTTTCTTCGTGCTTAAGGTAGCGGGAAACGTTTTCACTATTGACGACGGGAATTTCACATGTAGCATCGTCAACAATGCTCTTTTCCTCCTCGTCTTGTTTCATGTCGTCTGTCACGCCTACCACCTAATACACGAAATCACTATAGTCCAACAATATCATGGCGGATAATGTTCGCCACCCCATAAACTCCCTGATGAGTCAAATGAGAATCAAGGTTATGGGGAAGGGCATACTCGAACGGAGAAGCAACCCATCGAATCGCATTCGGCGCGCACATGTTATTGAACTCTGTTGCTTTGTTCATGTCGAAGAAGTTGACCCGAGTCTGCTGGGCGACGCGATACATTGCCTGGCCTGCAAACATTTCGTTTCGGCGCATGATCACCCCAAGAGGATCGATGTTCACGCCGACTCCGCTATTCGATACTGTTCGAATCGGGCATAGGCCACCATTCGGTGCGCTAATTGCAGGATAGGACATGGTGGTGATCTTCGCGTTTGGGCTTACGCGCTTCATCCTCTCAACCTGAGGGGAAACCTCCTCAATGACTCGATTCATAGTAAGTGTGTCGAATGGGTTTCTACGAAAGTCGTTAATGCCAATGTTAATGATGATATTCCGGGTATCTGCGCGAAGTGCTCCATGTGCAATTGCTGCATCGACTTGACCGGCAAAATCTGTGCGAGGAGATGGTTTGACTGCCGTTGCAGCAGAACAGGCATAGTTATCGACATGCACCCCTGTGCTTGAGGCGAGCGCTGTCCCTACAGTGTGTCCTCCTTGTGGGCATCCGGTAGGGGAGAGGTGGCCTGGAACTTGATAGTCGTCGAGGATAGTTGACGAGGTAAGGTTTCGGGCATGGCTTCCGATTTGGTCGTAGGTTGGGTTGGCAAAGAAAGAGTCTCCGAACAAGACGATGTTTCCTTGCTGTGCTTGAGCCTGGGGTGCTAAAAGGACTAGACCTACAGACAGCGCAACAACAAAACGAACCAGCTTCTTTGTGAATTTCATAACTCTCCCTTTTGTGAATTTCTTAGTGATACACCTCAACTATCCCAAAAAGAAATTAAGATGTCAAGGTGGATCATCTTACACCTTGACATCTTAGAAACTATTCACGAAGAATCCCTATCCCATATGTTGCCTTGTGCTTTCTTTGAGGCGAGCAATATCTCCTAAAACATCTCGATACCAAGCCCCATCCTTCTTTACAAACTTGAGCACGGGACCAATGGTATCACCCCACTCCCCTCCGTCTTCAATGGGATTTTTCACCTGAGCCGTATCTCCCTGAATCGAAATCATTGAATCAGTAATCGAGGAAGTATCCATCGGAACAAAGAGGGGGCTTCTTCCGCCTCGTGCTGCAATCATCATTGAGCTTGCAATGATTGCTTTGTCAAAAATAGCAGCATCCTCACTTACCAGAACAGGGGAAACAGCAGGGGATCCTGCGAGAATCTTTTCCACCCCACGCTTTTGGTCATCATTAAGGTTTATCTTTCCTGCGACAAGCTGCTTTGTAAATTCGGGTGAGGAAGACATCGCACCTGTCTCAGGGTTCGTCTTTATTGCGTAGTTTGTAAAAGCAAGCACATCCGGGTCGTTCTCACCAACATCAAGCTGGTAATTTGAGTATGAGTCCAGGATCGACACGATGGCATCCCTGTCACTTGCAGCCTGCACGCCATGACCTACAGCCTGGTCTTCAATCTCGTTGACCTCAACCCTTTGAGGCTTCTGCGATTCAAACTCCTGCGGGACCTTTGGGATTGGCACCTCGCCCGACTCGTTCACCTCAGTTTCAATCCTTGGGTGTTCAGTTTCCATCGGGGTTTTAATGTTATCTGAGCTTCGATCAATGAAAATCGCGCTCGCCACCCCTGCGGTGACGGCAAGGGCTACGATTGCCCCAACGACCTTTTTCGTCGTCGATGCTCTTTTTGCTTCTTCTGCTGTTTTTGTAGTATCCATACCCAAAAGGTTACCAGGTGGGGCGCAAAAATACGAAGAGAGCAGGGTGAAAGAAAACACCCTGCTCTAGAATCCCTATCTCTCTTAAATGTCGCCCATCCGGTAGGTTACCCCGGCAGCGTTGAAAAGAGTCTGCGAAGCCTGCTCGAAGTTGTGATCATGGAGGTAGACAACTTCACGAATCCCGGCCTGCACAATCTCCTTGGCGCACTCTCCACATGGGAAATGTGTGACGTAGATAGTAGAACCTTCAAGTTGGGTTCCAACACCTCGGAAATTCAGCACTGCGTTGCGCTCTGCGTGAATGACGAAGGGATACTTTGATTCGATGTCATCGGCAGAACCATTTCCACGAGTCCACGGAAAATCGTCATCGTTGATGCCCTTCGGGGTTCCATTGTATCCTGCTGACAGAATTCGATGATCTTTCGAGACAATGATCGCCCCTACTTGTGTTGAAGGATCCTTTGAACGATCAGAAATAACAAGAGCCATCTTCATAAACGTAGTATCCCATGAAGCGTAATTTTCGCGCTTTGACATATTTCTCTCCTTTTCTTTTGTCACCTAAGCGTTTCTCTTCCCATATGATATAAGACCAGCACCAAAAATTGCAACTGCCCAGGTCACACAAATGGCAAGGGGGAGATATGCATCGGCAACTGTCATTTCAGACATCGAACCAATATCCCAAACGTTGCCAATATTCCTAGCGAAGGTAAACTTTGCAAACCTTTCAATAGAAAGCATCGCGGAGACAACAAAGGAAATTTTCAGCATCATCAGCGACACGAGGATAAACGTCATCGGGAACGACCTTGTAAGGTGCGCAAAACCCTGCCCGATCATAACGTAGAGAATGGAACTTAGCGCAAACATAATCGGGACTGCAATCATATTCTCATTGTTAAATCCAATCTCGTAATCCATAATTACCCCGCCGTAGATAGCAGCGACTAAAAGCCAAAGGTAATAGGTAAGGAGTGCTGTCCCGGAAACAACAACGACGGAAGCAATCAGCTTTGCAAAAACAAGGTTGACTCTACGGGGGCTTTCTGCAAGAGTAAGATGATTTACCTTGTTGTTGTATTCTCCAACAGCTGGGGAGATTGTAGCTAGAATAAGCATCATCATCATGGGGAAAGACCTGAATACAAGGTTGGCAGAGGAGACTGAAAAGACCGAGAAGTCTGTAAAAATTGCCTTAAACATCAGGTCAACAAGCACCGGAAACGTTGTTCCTACAACCATAAAGATTAGAAGTGGGATATAGCAAGATTTTGTGTGTAAAAGCTTGTAAATCTCTGCCTTAATGGTGTGGTTCATTTATTTTACTCCTGTCTTGTATTCCTGGGCTGATACTGTTGCATCTAAGAAAGCTTCCTCTAGCGAGTTTCTCGGTGCAAGTTGATGTAGCACGATATTGAGATCTCTGGCTGTTTCTCCAACCTTGACGGCAGAAATGCCACTTACAATAAACCCGGTAGGAGCTGGCTCAACCGTAGCGCCTAAGTCTCGAAGCGCAAGGACCATTTTCTTTTCGTCTTCGTCTGCGACAGTCACGTCAATCTTCTCGGAGAAGTTTCTCGTAAACTCCTTCATCGTGGCATCCGCGATCATCTTTCCCTCGCCGATGACAATGACGTTATCGGCAGTCTTTGATAACTCACTAATCTGGTGCGAGCTGACAAAAACAGCCTTACCTTCCTCTGCCAGGGAGCGCATAAAATCGCGCATCCACCGAATACCCTCCGGGTCAAGGCCATTGTTCGGTTCGTCAAACATGAGGTATTCTGGATCCCCTAACAGCGCGCGAGCAATACCAAGGCGCTGCTTCATACCAAGGGAGAACCCCCCGATCTTCTTATTTCCAACGTTTTCCAAGCCGACAAGACTTAAGCATTCTTCAACCCGATTGGTATCAAGGTTATTCGATAGTGCTGCAACAGTAAGGTGTTCTTGAGCTGTAAATCCCGGGGTGATATAGGAAGCGTCAAGCAGTGCACCGACCTTTTTCAGTGGGCTGATGTATTCACTGTAGTGCTTCCCATCGATGAGCACTTGTCCCCGTGTTGGTTCGTCGAGGCCAAGGATCATTCTCATCGTCGTGGATTTTCCTGAGCCGTTTGGACCAAGAAAGCCGGTAACGTAGCCCTTTTCAACATGAAAACTCAAATCATGCACGACGGTATTTTTCCCGTATTTCTTTGTAAGCCCGGTTGCTTGAATCATAGTGTTACCCCTTTGCTGCCGAGGATCGTCGAGTTGTAGAATCGTTGTGCAGACGTGGCAACCTGTTGAACAACATTTCCAAGTTGTCCATAAATCGCCTCGTGTGTTTTTGCTGGACGAATCCGAAGCATTGCGCCTGTCGTGTATTCCACGACATAAGCACGCTGATCTCCCAGTGTGTTTGGATAAGAAGATTCTACCCTTGCCTTTCGCTGCTGTTGCACCTTGTGCCTTTCTTAGGATGTTTAATTAGTCTTCATGGATAAAAATACACCCTCCAGCATAGTGCCGAAGGGTGCAGTTTGCCAAAAGTCTATAGAGGACTACTATGCGCGCTTTGCAACAACAACGTAGTTGTCGAACGAGTTTGGTGCGCAAATGATCAGCACAAGGCGATCCTTTTTCTCTGCATCCCAGAGGTCATCGTCGCCCATAACGACAGCCTTGCCCTCACGGTAGTGGTCGGTGACAATGAACTTCGTGGACTGCTCATTGTTTTCAATGATGATTTCATCGCCATTTTTCACCTTTGGATCATCAACAGTGTAGAGACCGTTGAAGAAATAGTTGCCTGGCGCAAGACCTGCAACACCATCAGCGTAGTCAACGGTGTGGGTGACAACGTAGGAGGTGCCGTTTTCAGTCTTATCGAAGTTTACGCCACGGTTGCGAACACCGAAGGCAGCGGTGAAGTTTGTCGGGCGGAGAATACCGTCAACCTCGTTAACCATACCGAAGGGGACATCAACGCCGAGGGCTGGAACCTTGAAGCGAAGGCCACCGAAGTTCGTCACCTGGTCCATCTCCTCAGCGGTAGGAGCATCGCGCTGCTCGTTGACGTAGGTGGTGACTTCTTTACCCTCTTTGTTCTTCGTCTTCTTTTCTACAGGAACCTCAATTTTAGCTTCCTTAATTTTGTTACCACGCATGTCAACATTGATATGCGGGTCGTCGTTTTTATCCTTGTGGAACGGCTCACTTGGCTCCTCGACGGTAATCGCCTGTAGGGTTCCCTTGCTCTGCAATGCTTGGAGTTCTTCGGGGGATTCAGTTTTCCCTCCAACGACAAAGAGCATTCCAGCTGCAATTGCAATCACCGCAAGAATTGCCCCGAAAATACCGAGGATCTTTTTGTCCTTTGTTGAAATGTTCATAGCTTAAAAACTAGGCAAAGGTCCCTCTTTAGCAATGAGAATTCCAAAGAAGGCATCTTCTACGCCCGGCTCCTTTCCTCAAAAGGTTCGTATATACACTTTGAGGAAATAATAACACGGTGAGCCATATGTCAAGAAAAGACCCCAGGAACCATAGCTTCCTGAGGTTCAAAAAGTCAAATTCTAATTTCCTAATTAGAAAAGGAAAGAAGCAGCTTCACTTTATGTTTCATCAATGTGAAGACCCCAGTCTTGACTACCTGCCCGCCAGTATCAACCCGGGGGCCGACTTTTTTGATGTAGTTTGCAGAAGCCTGTGGCGCAGGATGAGCTGGCTGGGGGACTGCTTGACGAACTACTTGTTCGGCCTGTGTGTGTTGTCGGGTCGGGGTATTTTCTAAAGACTGCGATGGAATCACAGTGGGCTGAGGAGAAGAAGGGGCAGTAGGCTTCTCGGTTGGCTCTGACTTCTTAGACGATGGCGAGGGGGTCTTCTGTGTTGAGTTTTCTACTGGTGGAGATACGGGGTTCTCTGTCGGGGTGTATGTCGGCTTTGGTGTTGCTTTTCGCTTCGGAGTAACGGTAACAACTCCGCCTTCTCTATTAGGATGAGACTGCTCACCTGTCTGCTCTTCGCCTTTCTCTTTGTTCTTCTCCGTCGAACCCTCTATGCCCTTCTGAGACGAGGGGATCTCACTCGCCTTATTAGGGTTTACGTCATCGACAACTTCGGCAACTGCCTGGGTAGCCTCTGGCTGTGTGTCATCCTTTGTATCTGAAGGCTTTATCTCTCCTGGATGCTGCTCGCCTCCCTTTTGCTTCGTCTTCTCCTTGTTCATCTTCTCGATATATGCCTTCAGGTTCTTTTGTTTCTGCTTAGGACTTTGGGAATACATATCGTCGGTTGGTTGCGCGAATTTCACTGGATGAGCCAAAATATCCGCGCGAATCTTCTCATTGCGTGCCTGATCTGAAAAGTCAATCCCGGTGCTCTCCTTGAGCCAGTCAAGAATCAGCGGAATATGCGTGTAGACCGTCGTAGTGGAATCCCCCTCTTTTTCAGCAGTCAAATCGCCACCAGAGAGCACACCGTAGAGGCGAGACTGCTCATCGAACAACGGGCCACCAGAGTCCCCTGTCACCATCTTCGAGGAGGAGTCGAGCTTATTGTTCGCCCCATCCTTCATCGCAGGATAACCTTGGGATGAAGCATATAGATTTGGAACGATCTTCCCAGTTTGATAGCTCGCCTTCTTATCAAAAACACCGATAAGGTCACCCCAGCCGTAGGAGGTAGTTTTTGCACCATGAGCAAGGGATGTCTCACTTGGATACACCTCCGCCGGGATAGTATTTACCTTGCGGTCAAGGCGAACAAGTAGCGCGTCATATTTTCCGTGCGAGATAATCTCTTTAATCTTTGCAAACTCCTGAGACCCTTGATCTGGGCCAATGGCAACATTTTGACCAGGCTCAACAACAACCTGCTGTGTTTCTGTGAGTTTCTTACTACAGTGATCAGCGGTCAATACCCATTCGGAATCAATGAGCACGCCGGTGCATACTCCTCCGGCAAGGTGGACGATAGAGCGCGCTGTTTGGTCATCTGCTTGAACAAGAGGAGCCTCCATCATTGCAGAGGCACTCGGAGCCATACCGATACCACCAATTCCAATACAGCACGCTGTAACTAGTTGTAGAGCTTTCCGCTTCATAATATTCCTCATTTTTGTTGCCACCTGGTAAATCTCTTGAATATTCTACCAAATATGTAGAATAAGCTGCCAAAATGAAAAGGAGCAAGGTGAAAACCTTGCCCCTTGAAAACATCGCTCTTAGTTAAAAAGGGCTGAAACACCACCGCGCTCACAGCGATCAAGCTCTACGTGGAACACCATCTCGGAATCAAGGCGATCCTTTAGGACAGAGTATGGACCCTCGGCAATCCCGGAAGAGACCATCGGGTTATCAATCTGCACGGGATCCCAGGTCATCACGACACTCGACCCCTCCCCGATACGAGTCAGCAAAGTAACAAGCTCGTGAGGTTCCAAGTTCTGAGCCTCGTCAATAATGATAAAGGAATCGTGGAATCCTCGACCTCGAACGTGGTTGATGGATTCTACCGTGACGAGCTTCTCAACTGCTTCAACTCTATTTCGTCCACCCTTTGCATCGTCTTGGCACACGAGGATTTCAGTGCCCAGGTGGTCAAGCACGTCCTGGATTGCCGTTGTCCAAGGAAGCATCTTCTCGTCGATACCTCCAGGGAGGAACCCGAGATCCGAATGCTTTGATGGGGCAATCGTCGGACGGAAGACGCGAACATTTTTGTAGTATCCTCGCTTGACCGCCTCAAGACCACAGCCGACAGCCAGGAATGTTTTACCGCTTCCAGCCCTGCCACTTAAAGACCCCAGGAACTCCCCGTTCGGGTTCTTTGCTCCAGGAGCAATGCCACCAAGCATAAAGTGAGCAGCAATCGACTGGCGCACACCCCTGGCATTATTCGACATAAACGGTGCGCCCCATTCGACCGGACGAATGTAGGCTTCCCCGTCGGTTCTCACTGAAAAGACACCGAGCGCCTTCGACGTTCCGCAAGAAACTAAAACCCCACTATTTCGATGAGGCTTCGATGAGAAGTCATCGACGTTTGCCACAATGTCAATGCCATTGAAAAGATCCTCAATATCCTTGTATCGCTCAGTTTCGTATTCGACGACACCAGTAGGCATATGAAATTCTCGATCTTTATCCGAGAAGAGTTCAACGGCAATACCACGGGACGCGCCTCGCAATGACATATTCAAGTCTTTGGTCAAGACAATTGTATGATCGCCATACTCTCGGTGATACCAATCCCATTCGGCAAGCACCTGCTCATCATTGGTTCGCTCCTGTGCCATAGGACCAGAGATATGCGCAAGCGCTTCCACTTCTGCGGTCGTGCTACCGATGAAAACTACACCCTTTTCAAGCGTGCATTTTCGACCCTGGCGAGCGAATGGAATCTTTTCCACAGGGGTATTCTCTTCAATCCCGACAATCTTACAAAGGTGTCTTACTGCACTCCTTGCCTGCTGCGAGGTTGAATTTCGCGCCGACTTCTTCAAACCATCGAGTTCTTTGAGCACAACAAGCGGGACGACTGCCGTATCTCCAGCTTCTAGCTTTGTGGTTAAAAAGTCAGGGTTGTCAATGAGCACGGAGGTATCAAGTATGTAGGTAGTCAAATCTATTTCTTTCTAATGTGTCTTATACCAAGCAGGACGGCGCGCGCCCTTATGCTCATGGTAGCACGGGAAGAAAAATAAGAAACAAACAACCAGGGCGCGAAGACTTATATTCATCTTCACACCCTGGTTGCTTTCGAGAGTATCTCTATCCTACAGCGCTACGCGCGCAGGGTCAAGTGTCATCGTGGCATCCGTGGTTGCATACTCCACCGCTCGATCAATGAGGATTTGGGTATCAACGTCTTCCTCAACACCAAGCCAGCGCATTGTATCGGCAAGGTCATAGCCACGAGAACCAGCAACCTCAATAAGGTTTGCCAGGATGTCGATACGCTTTTTCATGCCCTTTGTCGCAGCAGATCGAATCTCCTCATGTGGGGAAGTATCACGCAGTGCCACAAGGTTCTCGTAGGTAAGGGGAACAAGACCATCAGCGATAATTTTGGATGCTGTGGTGATGTTCTTTTCTGGGATATTTTCTTGTGTTGCATACAGGGATGCAAACTTTTCGATCTGGTTTCGGTTCATACTTGTCATTGGGTTGGGGTCTCCTTTGGTGTTTCTAATAACTTTGTATCAACATGTAGCGACACATCTCGACATGACGAGGACATCGCTGTTGCCATGATGACACCTGCTTGCTTTTCAGTGTATCCCAGGGTTGTCAAATGTGCAACTATTTCATCTAACGGTTTTTCGCTTTTCAAATCGTTGCATGTATTTCGTCGAAGTCGAAGCAGGCTTTGTTTGCTGTCATAGATTTCGATTTCTCGCAACTTACTGATATACCACGCATCTAGGGTTTCTGCCTCTGGTGTTGTTGTAAGAGTTGCAGCGTGCAACGTTGTCGCTGTAGGCGAAGGGGTATCCTTACTACTTGGCTCCACCTTTGAAGTCCGTTGACTCTTGGTTGCCTGATCCTCTTCGTCACCGAGTCCTCCGGAAGAGGAAACCCCTTCGGAGCTACATGCAGACAGCAGGAGACTAAGGCAAAGAATACTTGTCGCCATATTTTTCCCTACTGCCTGCATAACGTGTCTCCTCTGGTTAGTTTTCTTCCTCGTGGTGCTTCCTCTTGCGCTTCTTGCTTACCGAGATACCCTCAAATTCACTTGCGTTTTCCTCGTCAAGCACCTCAGACTTTCGGTTGAGTCCATTGAGGAAGCGCTGCACAATCACATCCATCGCGACCGGGTGATCAGCAAGCCAGCGAATCAACGTAACCTCATACTGCCGAGGAATCGTGTAGTAAACACTATTTTCTTCATCCACATCTGGGACATCAATCTTATAGAAGTCGAAATCCTCTGGCGGCGCCCATCCCTCAAGAGGTTCAAGGTCAACATCACCCTCAAAGTCTGGGTCGTCATACAAGATTGCAGAATACAGGTATGGGTCGATGCGTATCGTATAGCGATTCTTCTTCTGGATCAGCTTTCCGGCCTGGTCATCCCACATATAGTCCTTCAACAGCGTATTCTTCGACAGGATGCCGTAGGTGGTGCTAGAGCCGACTGCGATCACCTTGTCACAGATTCGAGCAAGCCCAATGCAGTCGTTATATGGATAGCCAGGCTTAAAGAAGAGGTCGAACTTCTTTTCCGTCATGTCATCGAAGCGATTCTTCTTCATGTGGAAGCGGGAAATATTGTAGCCTTTGAGCTTATTCGCCTTTTCCTTTGCAGCGGTGATCTTAAAGGAAATATCCTGCTGATGCTCAATGGCGCTGCCACCCCAGGGGCGCAGTGGATCGCCGTAGAGACCTGCCTGGAGGTTTGACCTTACCTGGTTGACGAGAATAACCGTGGCACCGGACTTAAAGAGCCTGGTGCGAATAATGCTAAACAGGTCACCCCAGCTCTTTGCAACACCACCGACGCGGGAGGAGCTATCGACCTTGTTGCGCTCAACCTCGTGGATAGACACAGAGGAGGCAATCGAGTCAATGATAATGGTGCACTGTTCATTTGCTAGTGCTGCAACGATCTCGGAGACCTCCTCGACGTTACCGGGCATGATGTGGCGGAAAAGGTTGTGCTCCATCGAGGTATCAAGGCCGAGGTTTTCAGCAAAGTCAGCATCAAGGGAGGCTTCGGTGTCAATGAGGACAACCGGGATTCCCTGCTGCTGTGACATGCGACCGATCTGGTATGCAGCCTGAGACTTGCCGGAATGCTTTTCTCCGTAGAGATGGACGATACGACCGCGCGGAATGCCTCCTGTGCCTAGTTCTAGACCCATTGCGACAGAAGGGGCGTTGATGACCATTTCACGGGGCCAGCGACCGTCAAAGACCTCTGGGCTTGTAATAATGGTGTCCTTGAGGCTGTCGGTAGTAGATTCCAACTTTGTCATAAATGAGTCAAGGTCGGCTGGCTTGGAGTATGAGGCTCGAAGTTCTTCAGGGGAAATCCTGGACATTTCTACAAATCCTTTACGTGATTGAATGGTTGATAAATAGCTGTCGTCTGCAAGTGTGTCCCGAATACCGTCGAGGTAGTCGAGCACCATGAGCGCTTCGATGCCAAGGGTGCCATTGGCAAGGCGAACCTTTTGGATTCGCTCCCAATCTTCGAAGCATTCGATTAAAATATTGATGTCGTCGATGTCAAGATCGGTAAATGATGCAACCTCCCGGCCTAAAAGATCTGATGCGAGTCGAAGCCTATCGGTTCGATTTCGCCCACATGCTTTAAAAAGTAGCGCCATAAGGTGCTTATATTCGTTCGTTGTGCGAAGTGATGCCACCTAACAAGCGCTCCTTTTCTTCTTGTGGTTTCTTGCGTTACGAATTCCACCGTAGCAGGTGGTTGACTCCAATAGGAAAAGACCACGAAGATCGTATGTTCCTCGTGGTCTTTGTAGGTTTTCAACGAGTAAACCTATTTTCGCGCAATCGCAACGATCATTGAAATCTCTTCGTCCTCATTCTCTTCATCATCACTGCCATCCTGGATTGCAATCCACTGGTGACCATCGAAATCAATGATTCCAAGGCTTACCGCTGAGGAGGTAATGCTCCCGAGTGCTTTCGTGAGACTCTGGTATTCCACACTGTAAGCGTCATCGCCGTAAATGCTTACACCTTCTACAATGACACCTTTCGCCGTAGCATTTGGGGAGGATGCGCGAAGAATGCAGCGGTTTTCCTGGGTCAAGTCAATCTCAATGACACCGTGGGTAAGCGAGGTGACATCTTTCAGAGAAGTCAAGGCTTCTCGAAGCACTGACTTGTCAACGACGAGCACCTCATCAACATCTTCATTACAAGGTGATTCGTCTTCAAGGTGATCGTTGACAACCTTAGGAACCTGGAGGGTAAGGCTTTGGGTGCCATGCTCACCGTCTCGTGTAAACGCTACCTCAAACGAGGTAAGCCCTGAGCACTGTCGAATCGAAATAGTGTCCATAGCATCGGAGGCCTTCAGCATGTCTGAAAGTGTCTTAATCTCTTGGCCGTAAAGGTCAATGCCAAAGTCATCCCCGTGGTGGCTGTCAATGACTGCCTGCGTATAGGAGTCATCCAACGATGTGCCAATGGTAAACATGTCGTCTTCGCCACGAATTGACACAATGCCTTTTCCTGCCAGTCGGCTGCTCTTGAGGATATAGGAAAGCGTTCTTACGGCATCAGCACCAGAATATACCGGCTCAGTGGGTGTCTGTGTCGCAACCTTTGGAACATAGTCGTAAAGGTTGCCAAGTGTTGCAGACACGGACCCACAGGTAACATGCACGCGATCCACGTCAGTCTGCAAGGTCAAGCTACGCCCCTCTTCGACGTTCTTCAGCATGGACTCCAAGGGCTTTGCACGCAATGAAATGTTATCTGTGGACCCCTCGGGGTTTTCTGCCTCGATTTCCATCGCTCTGTAGTTTGGTCCGCACTGGGTGGAGATCGTTACCCCTGGGCCATCAATATCAAGGTTGACAAGGGATTCGCAGTCAGACTTTCCCGCACCTTTAAGCACGAATGTCAACGCATCAGCGTCGATTGGGGTGATTGTAATAATTGCCATAGGATTTTCCTTTCCTTACGATTTCTCGCACTTGATGAATGAAAGACATATTTGACCTTATCACGACATTGGCGCGCAGACCTAAGAATTCCATTCTCTTAAGTCCTGCGCGCCAATGTCTTATGGGTAGTTCTTCCTCCTTAGCCTACAAAGAGAGCCGCCACTTTCTTCCACCAGGGAACCTCAACTTGTCCACCTGTATCTACTCGTGGCCCTGTCTTCTTTCCGTAGGAGACTGCGGTAGCAGGTATCTGCGATATTCCAGCCTGCCCTGTGACCACGCTGGTCTGACCAGTTGCACCAGATACACTTGCACCAGCTCTACCAAGTGTCTCATTTGTTGTGGAATAGGTCGTCTTTCCTTCACCCACCTCCTGCTGAGTCTTGTTGACTGGCTGCGTCTTCACACCTGTGGACGCTGAGCGACTTACAGTTCTCTGCTCTTCTACCGCCTTATCCGTTGTGATTTCGCCAAAGTAATTCTTAATGTCAAAGTCGGAGCCACTCGACGAAGATCCCGTCTTCTTCGTTGCCACGACCGTTCCGTCACCTGTGGCCTGCACGCTGGAATCAACGTCAGAAACCCCAACAGCAGGAACGAAGCTGAATTCACAGTCAACTACGTCTCGCTTCGTCAGGTTATACATATCAAAGGTGTCATCGTTGACATCCATCTTGACCGGGCGACCCGACATCCCGGCAGCAATCGAGTCGGCTACTGCCTGGTTAATCACACCCTCATCGCGTTGGATACGCTCAAGTTCAGCGTAGTAGTCCTTCTGGATGGAACCGTCTGGGTTTCGTGGAATGCCGTCTGATCCCCTTCTACGCTTTTTCTTTCCACCTGGAGTCGTTTCGTCCTCAGTCCCGAGGTTATCGTAGTAGTCCCAGAAATTCTTTTTATCGTCGTTGGTAATCCCTTCGTAGGTCTTCTTCATCCTTGACCCGACACCAGCGATCTTAAAGATTGTGTTTGCGATCTGGCTCGCATCAGCCAAGCCTTCTGTTGCGGTTGCAACTTCAGCAAGCACCTTGATAGCATCGGCTGGCTTCATATTAAGGTGGGTTCTCGAAAGGTTCTCGATTTGTTTATATTGTGGTTCAAAGTTCGCGAGAGCATCGACAACGTGACCCTGACCTATCGACCTCAAACCTTTGTCTGCGTAGGCCTTTACAAAAGGCTTACTGTAATACCCATCTGCAATCTTCAGTGTCCATTTCGCTACTTCACCGCCCGTATTTACCGCGTGAGCGATAGCCATGATCGGCTCTCTATTTTGAACAATAAATTCAGCAGCCTTACCGGGAAATTCATCCCCCATCTTTTCGAGGAAATCGGTGACGGCTTTTACTGTTTCAGGAGACATCTTTGACGCTATATCGCCTGCCCCAGCTCCAATAAATACCGTAGCCTCTCCTCGCAAGGCCTCCACATCAGTCTTGTCGATGATGCGAGATACTTTCTGCTTTATCTCCGGAGAAGTATCTTCGACAAATTCAGCCTTTTTCGACTTCTCGTCGTAGAGCACAGGAACGATGTCCTCGTTACCATTTTGTCCGTCGAAACTGAAGACAAACGCCTTCGGCTTTGCAACTGGCGTATTTGACCCGTCAGTGGGCTTTTCGTCCTTATTTTCTACCGGAGTATTTGATCCGTCGGTTTTACCTTCTTTCTTCTCACCCTCCGGATTCTTCTCCTTCGACTCCTCCTTATCCCTGGATTCTTCCTTCTTGTCACCCTGAGGGGTGTCCTTTTCCTCAGTGCCTTCCGTATTTTTATCTGGGTCCTTACTCGACTCTTCCCCAGAGGGCTTCACGTTCTTCTCGCCTTCACCTGGCGCTTCAGAATTCTCCTCTACCTGGGTGGCGTCCTGAGAATTTTCCTTTTCAGTCTTTTCTTCTGACTTATCGCCCTCTTTCTCCGCCTGCTTCTCCTTTACAGCATCCTCAACAGCCTTGGAGATGTGGCTATCTGGCATGTTTCTCGGATCAAGGAGGTTTGCACCCTTGCACTTGCCGGTATCCGTCATGTATTTTTTGCCATCGACCTGGAATCCGACGAGCTTCTTTTTCGAATCAGACTTGTCGAGGAGTAAGGTGACTGCGCCGTTTTTGCCGATTACTGCCTTCTTGAATTCTTCGCCATTTCGGTCAATGAGTTTGAATTCCGCATCAGGGGAAAGTCCCTTTGTTTTAATCTGCACAATCGTGCGCTGACCGTCCGCCTTCGATGCGTCTTGCGCTTGAGCAGGGGGAGCTTGAAATGCAAGCGAGGCAATCAGGGGGAGCGCAATAGCGCTACGAGCTACCTTTCGCTGCCTATTATTCATCGCCATAATATTATCCTTCTTCCGTCGTGGAGACTTTTAAGGTATGCAAATCCTTGTCTTCCACAAGGGTATTTTCTTAAACGTTTGAGAAAATTATGCCAGGTGGTGCAAACACACACATAGCACAACCTAAGGGTAGCAAATTACAGCGTTTTCTTGAGGCTACCAGGGAATTCAGGAGTGAACCTCCCCGACCTATAGAGGTCGGGGCAACTCAACAGACGAACTGATGATTCTTTGTTCTCTTGTCCTGACCACTGGCAGAGCAGCACTTATTCGAGGAAGTTTCGCTGTTACCGTAGTCTCGGACCCCACAATTCGAACATGTCCACTCTCGGACCTTAAGACCTCGATAACCCCTAGGTCCGCCTTTTACTCCACAATGTGAGCAGATCTGCGTAGAAGCGAAGAACCTATCAATCTTCACCAGGATCTTCCCGTATGCATTACATTTCTGCTCTAAGAGTTGGATAAACATACCCCAGGAGGCACTGGCTATACTCTTGGCTAGCTTCCTATTCTTTATCAGTTTCTTCACCTTCAACGTTTCAACACAGATAACGTCGTGATTCTTGACTATATCCGTGGTTACTTTATTGAGGAAGTCCAACCTTTGAGCAGCAATCCTAGCATGAACCTGGGCTACCTTTTCTCGCTTTTCCTGGTAGTTATTGACGTTATACTTATTAATGACCTCCCCATTCTTCCTACGAGCATACAAAGCCCTCTGGGAACGCGAGAACCTACGCTGGTGATAGGCCAGGTCTTTGGCATTCTTCTTCGTAAAGTCAGGG
>QWCJ01000229.1_pt1 | contig 28317 bp, 22 predicted proteins | sample 1972501 | NCBI WGS metagenome assembly QWCJ01 (sample SAMN09866711, study PRJNA288562) | Human vaginal metagenome isolate term2_vaginal, whole genome shotgun... | isolation source: vagina | host: Homo sapiens | place: USA: California
ACCGGTGAGAACTTTATGAGGAGTAAACAGTGAGCGATACGAATAACCCCTGGGCTTCCCCCGAGGAAACGCCCGCGTCAGAAAACCAGGAAAATACCGAGTCCACTCCGGAACATCAAGAAACGCAGATTCCCGCGAATCCCCAGAACTCTAATGAGGCTGCGGCATCGGACAATCCGCAGCCCGCCCAGACGCAAACTCCGAGCCTGAGCGGCCGGATTATCTCGGTAACCCCCGCCGGCCAGGCCAGTGCTGAGTCTGCTGCGGACAGCGATAACGCCGACCAGTCGGGTGGTAGGCCGGTGGCCCACGCTTCTAGTGAAGTGGTGAGCGCGGGGTTCGCCAGTCCTTCTGATGACGGGTTCACAAGTCCGGGTGGTGACGGTTTCACAAGCCTGTCCGGGAGCGTTCCCGCTGAACAGTCCCTGAACAGCTCCACCGGTTCGTTCGATACCACCCCGGCCAACGCGACCGCCCCCACTTCTGACAACGCGACCGACCCCACTTCTGACATCGCCGCCAACACGACCAACCCGGCAAGCCCGAACCCTTCGGCACAGTACGGAGCCAACGCCTTTTGGGGTACCACTCCGGGCTTTTCCGACCCCCTCGCGAACCCGGCTCACCCGCTATCCGGCGCGGCCAGCCCGAACCAAGGTCAGCCAGTCGGCTCCAACCCCGGCATACCGGGCAACCCCGGTGGTAACCCCGGCGGCAACCCGTTTGCGACTTCCGACCCCTTTGCCGGCACCCGCGGGGCGACGAACCCGCTGCAAAACAGCTTGACCTGGGCGGCGACCCCGGGGGATAAAAAGGAAAAAAGCCGTCCCGGATGGGGAGCCTTGATCGGCGTGGCGGTGGCGGCATCGCTGCTGAGTACCGGCGGTTTGTACGCTATCGAACAGAGCGGCTTGCTCGGGCATGACGGGGAAACCACCAGTTCCACCCTGTTTAACCCGGAGGACAAGGATGTCGCCACCCCCGAGCCGGTGGCAAACTCCAACTCGCAGAACCCGAACTGGGAGGCCGTGGCCAAAGCGGTCCGCCCCGCCGTGGTGGCGATTTCGGTGGAAACGAACAACGAATCCGACCAGGGCTCCGGCTCGATTATCGACTCGAAAGGCCACATTCTGACCAATAATCACGTGGTGGCAGGCGCCGCGGACGGCAACGGAATCATCACCGTAGAGTTGTTCGACGGACGCTTGTACAAAGCAAAAATCGTGGGCCGTGACGTGCTGACCGACCTGGCGGTGATAAAGATTCAGAACCCGCCGAAAGATTTGACCGTGGCGCCGTTGGGTAACTCCGACGACCTGAAAGTCGGGGAGTCGGTCGCGGCCATCGGTAACCCTCTGGGGTTGTCGTCTACGGTCACCACGGGTATTGTCTCGGCGCTGGACCGTCCCGTGCGGGTGCAAGCGGTGCAGGGGGGCAGTCCCGATGGTGAAGATGAGAAAGACCCCTTTGGCCTGCGGCGTTACTTTGGTGGCGGTATGCTGCAACCCTCCCAGCCTGAAAAAAGCACCGCTCCTACCGAAGTCACCACGAACGCGATTCAGGTGGACGCGGCGGTGAATCCGGGTAACTCCGGCGGTCCCTTGTTCGATTCACGAGGGCGGATAGTAGGCGTGACCTCGTCCATTGCGAGTCTTTCGGGTTCCGGCGGCTCGACCGGAGAGGGCCAAGCGGGCTCTATCGGGCTGGGCTTTGCCATTCCGATTAATCAGGCTTCGATGATTGCCACCCAGCTCATTGATCACGGCGAAGCGGTGCACGCGGCGCTCGGCGTCGTCGTGGGCCAGGAGGTCGCCACCGTGGACAAAGTGTCCCGTTTGGGTGCGCGGGTGCAGGAAATTAACTCCGGTTCCGCCGCGGATAAAGCCGGTTTGAAACAGGGCGACATCATCACCAAGATTGACGGCAAGCCCGTGAAAGGCTCGTTGTCCCTGGTCGGTTTCGTGCGTCAATATGCCGTGGGCGACACGGTGGAACTGACCGTGGTGCGTGACGGAAAGGAACAGAAGATTCCCGTGACGCTCCAGGCGCAATAGTCGTACGCGCGTGTCTAGCTGGCTTGGCCGCTGCCTTTGGGTGGCGGCCAGCCCGGCATTTACGCCGGGGTGAGAATTTTCGCCTTGGAGGTTTTGAGGGATTTCAAAGGCGAGTCCACATCGTGGATTTCCAATCCGAGGGTCCCCTCAGCGTTGCGTAAAGTATCAACGAACTGGCCGACAGTAGAGGCATTGTCGCGGTAAATTTTGACAGGTTCCCTGTCTTCGAAGATGGCGCACTTAGAGTCGACCATACCAAACTGGACTACGCGGTCGCCTGTAGGAATGAACACGTTGGCATACCCGCCGACCCGCTGTACGCGTTGAATCAGGGTATTCAGGGGCTCGTCTGTGAGAGCGACGACAACCCACCGGTCGCCCATGTCGTTCGTGATGGGGAGTGGAATGTGATTGACAGCAATCATGGTGCTGATCTGAGCTTGCGCTTTATCGAATTCAGTTTGCATGATTTTGGCCCCTCTCCTTTCTGATTATTTTACTGGCAAATTCTTGTATTTGGTGGCGAGAATCGTCATAAGCGGCATTCACGTCAATCTGGCTTTCGATGGCTTGTGCGTCTTGACGGGTCAGGTGGTCGGGGTCGTTCAGCTCGTCATGAAAGTGGAATGTGCCGTGGTGGCGGCAATCAGCTGAGGCGATGAGACGTTGGTTTACGCCGGCAACGCGCCCCAGTCGTTGCCAATAGGCAATATAGAAATCACCCAGCTTGCGGTCTCGACGCGAGTTGTGGCTCTTTTTCGGGTAATACCAGGTATGGATTTCCAGCCAATCCCCGTTATTAAGCGGTTCTTTCCAGAATTCCTCGATGAGTTGGTCGCGCGGTGGTAAAAGGTATGGTTCTTGTGGTTCTACGGTTGGTTCTTGCTTCGCCAGCTTCCGTTGCTTCTTGCTCCGCTTCAAAACCATGCATTGATTATTGCACATGGTAGCCGTCAGCTATGCGATACCTCGGCTTGGTCAGTCGGGGGTTGGACTGGCTGACGCAGTTAGGTAATCATTTTGGCGATTGACAGACTTCGGTTGGAATTGTGGTTGCTCCGCAGCGTTCACAAGTGGGGTGGGGCGGCAGTGGTGGACCTCACGATGAGTTCGGTGGGAATCGTCCGGTGCAGGTCGGTGGTTTCTCCAGCCAGCTGGCGGACGATGAGATTGACCATTTCCACTCCGGCCGCATAAAAATCCTGCCGCACCGTGGTGAGGGGCGGGAAAGAAAACTCGGACATTTCGATACCGTCAAAACCGATAACGGAAACATCTTGCGGAACTCGAACCCCGTTCTCGTGCAAGGCCCGCACCAGCCCCAAAGCGATTTCATCGTCCGCGCAGAAAACTGCGGTCACATCGGGATTCTGTGCGAGTCGTTTCCCGGCCGCGTATCCCGCCTGGGCCGACCAATCTCCGGGAATGACGGGCGGCACCTTTCGCCCGGCCTCCCGCAGGCACTGTTCCCAAGTTTCCTGGCGAACTTGGGCGGAACGGGAACGTTTCGGGCCGCTGATGTGAAAAACCGTTCGGTGGCCCAGCTCCAGCAGGTGTTTCATGGCAGCTTTGACCCCGCCCACCTGGTCGGCAGAGGCCGAGGGATAAATGTCCACCAAGTTGGAATCCGAGGAAGCCACCGGCAAATGGGGAGGAATCGCCAGTTGCTCCGCGTTGGCGTCCCCGCATTGCACAATGACCAGTCCATCAATATCCTCTTGGGACAGCAGCGACATCGCGCGGTGGGCCTGGTCGGTGTGCGGATATTCCACCTGCACCAAACTGACGGAAAAACCAAGTTCAGCAGCCCGGTCGATGACCCCGTTGGAGGTGTGTGCCTCCCCGGTGCGCCGAATTTCTTGGGTTAGCAGCCCAATGACGTCATAGGTGCCGGTGCGCAAGGCGCGGGCGGCCCGGTTGGGGGTGTAGTTGAGTTCGGCGATGGCGCTCAACACGCGCTGGCGGGTTTCGTCAGAAACATTTTGGTGTCCGCGCACGACCCGAGAAACTGTCTGCGCCGATACTTCCGCCCGTAGCGCCACGTCATGTAGCCCAGTGAAAACTGTGTTATCGTTACCAGTATCGGTGAGAACGATAACACCAGTGTCGGTGTATTCGATTCCCGCGGCATTGCCCCAAGGAGACTTCCATGCAGTTACCAAATCATCACCAGAACCTTAACGTTTTGCACGAAAATACTTTGGCGCCACGGGCCTACTACATTCCGGTTTCCCCTAAGGTCGCGCACGCCTCGGAACATATCCCGAATTTCAACCTGGACCGTGAACATTCGGACCGTTTCCAGCTGCTCAACGGTGCTTGGGAGTTCGGATTCTATCCCTGCGTAGAGGACGTGCCGGAGGATTTTTTCGCTCCCGGAGCCGCGGCGCTTCCTGACACGATTCCCACCCCCGGCGCGTGGCAGTACCACGGTTACGATTCCCACCAGTACACGAACATCAACTACCCGTTCCCTCTGGACCCCCCTTATGTGCCCCACGACAACCCCACGGGTGCCTACCGTCACGAGTTTCACTACCAGCCAGATTCGCAAGCTCCCGGTGCCACCCTCGTTTTTGAGGGCGTTGACTCGTGTTTCTACCTGTGGCTGAACGGGCGTTACGTGGGGTATTCACAAGTCGCCCACGCGACTTCCGCGTTCGAGGTCACCGAGTTTCTGCGGGAGGGGACGAATACGCTGGCGGTACTGGTCTGCAAGTGGTCGGACGGCAGCTACCTGGAAGACCAGGACAAGTTCCGCTGTTCGGGCCTGATCCGTGATGTCTACCTGCTGAAACGCCCCGCAGCGCACCTCAACGATTACTTCCTCACCACCGAAATACAGCCCGACGGTGCCGGCGTAAAACTGCGCGCGAATTTCAGCGGGGAACCCTGCCCAGTCGCGGTCACGCTCACCGACGGCCCCAACATTCTGGGGCAAACCGAGCTACACCCCTTGTGTGACGGGGACGAAACCTACACCCATGCCACCGAGTTCCATCTCGAACACCCGAAACTGTGGAATCCCGGCGCACCCCACCTCTATACCCTGGTGATGGAGTCTGCACACGAAGTCATCACGGAACGGGTCGGTATCCGTACCGTGACCGTCACGGACGCCGTGCTGAAAGTGAACGGCAACCCCATCAAGATTAAAGGCGTAAACCGTCACGAAAGTGAGGCGCAGACCGGACCGGTCGTCTCGCTATCCCAGATGAAACGGGATTTAGAACTGATGCGCCAGCACAATATCAACGCGGTGCGCACCGCCCACTACCCGAACTGCCCGCAGTTCTATCATCTGTGCGATGAGCTGGGATTTTACGTGATGAGCGAAGCGGATAATGAAAGCCACGGCACCCGAAACCGTGTCCTCGCAGACGAAACGGAAGAGAACGTGGTGGAGCTGTGGAACAAACCTATTGCGGACAACCCGGAGTGGATTCCCGCCACCCTGGATCGGGTCCAGCGCTGCGTTCATAGTGAAAAGAATCGTCCTTGCGTGTTTTCCTGGTCGGCGGGCAACGAATGTGCCTACGGGGTGACTATTGAAACCGCGCTGCAGTGGATGAAAGACTTTGACCCCACCCGGGTGACGCACTACGAAAGCGCCTACTATCGGTCCCACGACCGCTCTTATGATTACCGCAATATCGACCTGTACGCCCGCATGTACCCCCCGCTTTCCGACATCACCGACTATCTGGAGAACCTCGGCGACAAGCCGTTCCTGCTGGTGGAGTACTGTCACTCAATGGGTAACGGTCCGGGAGATTTGGAGGATTTCTGGACTCTGGTGCAGGCGGACGCGCGCATGTGCGGCGGGTTCATCTGGGAATGGTGTGACCACGCGGTGCCGGACGCCGACGGCCGTCTGCTTTACGGCGGAGACTCGGGGGAATACCCCCACGACGGGAACTTTTGCGTCGACGGGCTGGTCAGCCCCGACCGTACCGGGCACATCGGGCTGTTGGAGGCCAAGAATGTGTACCGTCCTTTGCGCTTTACCTATGACCAAAAGGCCGGGCTACTGCGGGCGACCAATACGGCTGACCACCTCAATGCCGCCGATTTTGCCACCCTGAAATGGGTGAGGGTGCGAGACTGTGAGGAGGACAGCGGCACTATCGAGCTGCCCCCGATTGCGCCTCACCAAAGTGTAGAGATTCCGTTTTCCGTGGACGTTCCTGCCGTCGGGCGGTGCTTCCTGAGGGTGGAAACGTACCTGTCCCGTCCGTTCGCCTGCCTGGAGGCGGGACATTTGTTGGGGTTCGACGAGTTTGCTCTGGACAACGCCGACCCGCGCTGTCTGCCCGCCCGGCAGCTCAGCCAGGACCTCCAGACTATTTTGGCACCTGACGCTCCCCGCATCGAAACCAGCCCCAAGGAAATCACGATTGAGCTGGGCGCATACACTTACGTGTTTTCCCGATTCACCGGAATGCTCACCGATTGGCGTGGCGGCGCGGGGTCGCTCCTGACCCGGCCGATGGAACTCAACATTTGGCGCGCCCCGACCGACAACGATATGTATATCCGGCCGCGGTGGGAGCGGGCGCACTACGACCGTTGCACCCCTTATGCCTATTCAGTCGAGGTGGTGTCCGGTGCGAGTGTGGTGGTGAAATCGCAGGTAGCGCTGGTGGCGCCGTCGATTCAGCCCATTTTGAAAGCGGACCTGGAGTGGATTTTGGGCGCCGATGGGGCCTTGCGAATGAACGCCAGCGTCACCCGTGATACGCAGTTCCCGGAACTACCGCGCTTGGGATGGCGGCTCTTCTTGGACCAAAACTTTACCCACGCCGACTGGTCAGGGCTGGGGCCGCACGAAAACTACCTCGACAAGCGCCGTTCTGCCTGGCACGGGCGTTTCCACAGCCCTGTTCGCGACCTGTTCCAACCCTATCTGCGGCCACAAGAAAACGGGTCGCGCTCCGCTTGTGACTACCTCAAGTTGAGCGGCGAAAACGCCAGTTTAGAGGTGGTGAGCCCGGCGGAGTTCAGTTTCAACGCGTCGCACTTTACCCAAGAAGAACTGGGGGCGAAAGCCCACGATTATGAACTGGTTGAAACCCCGGAAACCGTACTGTGCCTGGATCATCGCATGGCGGGAATCGGTTCCCAAAGCTGCGGACCGAAGTTGCAGGAATGCTACCAAGTTGCCGCACTGCACTACGAATTTTCTTTCACTCTCAAATTTTCCAGCAACTAAGAAAGGTGCCTCATGGAAGAAAAGAAATATCTCAAGTGGTACAACAAGGTAGGGTACGGCTCTGGCGATATTGCCGGAAACGTGGTCTACGCTTTCCTTTCAGCGTTCGTGATGATTTATCTGACGGACACGTTAGGGCTCAGCGCCGGCATCATCGGAACTTTGATTATGGTGTCGAAGTTCTTTGACGGTTTTTCAGACATTATCTTTGGGCGTCTCATGGACCGAACCCACACCAAGATGGGCAAAGCGCGCCCGTGGATGTTCTGGGCGTTCTTTGGCTGTGCGGCCATGGTTATTGCGATTTACGCGATTCCCACTTCCCTGGGCAAGACCGCGCAATATGCCTGGTTCTTCATTGCCTACACCCTGCTGAACGCGGTTTTCTATACCGCGAACAACATCGCTTACGCCGCGTTGACGGCTCTGATTACCAAGAACCGCTCTGAGCGTGTCCAGATGGGCTCCATTCGTTTCATGTTCGCTTTCGGAACCAGCTTGACCATTCAAACCATCACGGTGGGAGCGGTTCAGATGATGGGCGGAGGCGCTGACGCTTGGCGGAACGTGGCGATTATCTATGCCATCGTCGGCATTCTGTCTAACAGTTTGGCGGTCTTTTCGGTGCGGGAGCTGTCTCCCACCGAGCTGGCGGAAGGCGATGCAGAGGCTGCGAAAGACGACGACGATGTCACTTTCTTGGAGGCGCTGAAGCTGTTGGGCAACCGCTACTACGTCATCATCGTGGTGTGCTTTATCTTGATGCAGTTCTTTACCGCAACGTTGAATATGGGCATTTACTTCATGACCTACATCTTGGGTAACGCCAACCTCCTGGGGGTCTTCGCTTGGGCCATCAACATTCCCTTGATTATCGGGCTGTTGTTGACTCCGCTGGTGGTAGCCAAGATTGGGCGGATGCAGCCCGTGACCATCGTGGGATACGTGGTGGCAGTACTGGGGCGCCTAGGGGTTATCATCGGTGCCGCGATGGGGTCGATTCCCCTGATGCTGTTCTTCTCCGGTCTGGCGTCCCTGGGCATGAGCCCCCTGCAGGGGACGTTGAACGCCTTGATCGCAGAGATTAGTGAAAATACGTTCTTGCGCACCAAGAAACGTATCGACGGCATGATGTTCTCCTGTTCCTCACTAGGGGTCAAGATTGGTTCCGGCGTCGGCACGGCAGTTGCGGGCTGGCTGCTGGAGCTGGGCGGATACGACGGCACCGCGAAAGTCCAGAGCGCTTCGGCTCTCCAGATGATTCAATTCATGTACCTGTGGGTGCCGATGATTGCTAACCTGCTGATTTTGGGGTTGCTGTTCTTCTTGAACGTGGAAAAGAAGAACGAGAAACTTCGCGAGAACCTCGAGACTGGCGAGCTCCCCGTAGTTTCAGCGTTGTTGGAGCACCCCAATCCGGAAGAACCTATCTCTGAAAGGATTGTGCAAGGCCACACTCTGGGTTCAGGCGCCGAGGAATCGAAGGGTCTGTTCCCGCACGAACCTACCGACGAAAAACCTGATTCTCAGGAGTGAACGCGGGGGCGGCGGCGGGTCTAATCGTGCGGTTAGACCTGTTGTCGCCCTCCGGGTTTAATCTGCGCTCCGAGCCGGTGGCTACTTCAGTTTGTAGCCCCGGTGCAGGGCGACGATACCGCCGGTGAGGTTCTTGAGCTGCAGGCGCTCGAAACCCGCCGCGCGCAGTTGGGCGGCGAACTCGTACTGAGAAGGCCAAGCCAAGATGGATTCCGCCAGGTAGTCATACGCCACGGCGTCGGTGGAAAATAGCCGGGCAATCGGCGGCATGACCCGGTGCAAAAAGAACCGATAAACTGCTCTAAACGGGGCAAAAGTTGGGCGGGAAAACTCGCACACCACCACGTGCCCGCCGGGGCGTACTACCCGGTAAAACTCTCGCAAAGCCCGGTCCGGATCCGACACGTTGCGCAGCCCAAAACTGATGGTGACGCAATCAAAAGTGTTGTCAGGAAAGTCCAGGTTCATCGCGTCGCCCTGCTGAAAGTCAATCTCCGGGTGACGTCGGCGCCCCTCGGCAATCATGCCTTCGGAAAAATCGACCGCCACGACTTTGGCTCCAGCGCGCACGAACTCAATCGAGCTGGCGCCGGTCCCGGCGGCCACATCTAGCACCTTCAAAAATGGCCGCGTCACCACCGCGCGCTTGACGTGGGTACGCCACACTTTTTCCTGCCCCAGGGAGGCGAGGAAATTCATCAGGTCGTAACGGCCGGCCACGGCATTGAACATGGATTGGACGTCGTGAGGATTCTTGTCGAGGTTCGCGCGCATGGGTTCTATCCTACCGCCAGGTCCGCGGCGGGGTTTCACGTCATGCCCTGCACGAACGACCGATTTCGGTTCGGTTTGCCGCAACCCGATTAGGCTGGAATCGGGTTTACCAGCAGGTTTGCACAAGCACGGTGGGGCAATGGCGTAGATTTAGGTCTGAAATCGGTCGTTCGTGCATATGCCCTCAGCTGGAGAGAGCAGCCTCTAGCGTGAGGATATTCGTAAACACTTGCGATGCGGAGTCAAGCTAAGCGTCAATGGCGCAGAGTTCTGCGCCGTATCTGCCGTACAAACGCACTTTGAGCAATTTTGCTACATGTAGCAAAATCGCTCAAAGTGGAGTAGCCTAACAGTGTGGAAATCAGCCGGGACGTTTATCTCAACCAGCTTATTGACCGGATGCAAAACGGGATGATTAAAGTCATTACCGGGGTTCGGCGCTGCGGAAAAACTTACCTGCTGTTTAGGCTTTTCGCCGATTATCTGCGTCGGGAGCTGGGCGTAGATGATGAACACATTATTGAAATCGCGCTGGATACGGAAGACGCGACAGCTTACCGCGACCCCGGCGCGCTCAACGATTACCTGAAATCCAGACTCCTTGACAAAACCTCGCAATACTACGTGCTCATTGACGAAGTCCAGTATGCGATTACGGACCAAGAGCTGAAAGGAACGTCGGCTCCGCGCCTTTACGGGGTCTTGAATGGGTTGCTCCGTTCCCACAACGTGGATGTTTATGTGACAGGCAGTAACTCGAAGATGCTTTCCACTGATGTGCTGACCGAGTTTCGCGGACGCGGGGACGAGGTCCGGGTGCGGCCACTGTCTTTTGCAGAGTATATGAGTGGATTCGACGGGGATCGGTATGGCGGTTGGGGGGAGTATGTGCTCTATGGGGGAATGCCGCTGGTGCTGTCGATGCGCAGTGACCAGCAAAAGTCGCGCTACCTGGAGCGCTTGTTTGCGGAAACTTATTTAAAGGACATTATTGCCCGGAACGGAATTGAGAAAACTCAAGAGTTAGAGGACTTGGTGAATGTGCTGGCGTCCTCGGTTGGTTCGTTGGTGAATCCGTCGCGGATAGAGGCGACATTTAAGAGCGTCCTGAAGTCAAAACTCAGCGCGAACACTATCGCGTCCTATATCGGGTATTTGGAGGAGTCTTTCCTGATCGAGGCAGTGTCTCGCTATGACGTGAAAGGTCGAAAATATATCGGGAGTCCGCAAAAATACTATTTCGAGGACGTGGGTCTGCGTAACGCTAGGTTGAACTTTCGCCAAGTCGAGGAAAACCACCTGATGGAGAACATTATTTATAACGAGCTGCGCCTGCGGGGTTTCTCGGTCGATGTCGGTTGCGTGGAAAAACAGGCTCGTCAAGATGGCAAAGTCACTCGGAAAAACCTCGAGATTGATTTCGTGGCGAATCTGGGTTCGCGGCGCTGCTACCTGCAATCAGCCTGGCGTATCCCGGACTCGGAAAAGGAACGCCAAGAGAAAGCTCCGCTTGTTGAGGTCCCGGACAGCTTCAAGAAAATCTTGTTGGTGCGCGATACTGTGAAACCCACCTATGACCAGCACGGAATCCTTACTATGAGTGTCCTGGATTTCTTGCTGAATCCCACCAGTCTCGATTAGTTCCCTAGGTTAGTCCCGTCGGGTTAGGGGGTTTCCGGTGGGGGCGTTTCGTTGCTGAGCCGCCCCCCTGCTCCGGTCGCGCCCGATGTCCCGGCTTGCATTTGGTGATGAGGTGGGGGGAGAGAAATGGCGTCAAGCTAAGTGACAATCGCGCAGAATCCTGTGTCAGGTCTGCCGCAAGAACACGCTTTGAGCAATTTTGCTACATGTAGCAAAATCGCTCAAAGCGGCGTTCCGCAGTTGTAATACCTGGATTTACAGTTGTAATACCTGGATTTAGAGGGAGCGGGTCTGGGTTACGCCAAGCTACACTTAAGGTGTATCCGCCCCCTGCGGTCGGCACAGACTATCGTGTCGGCTGGCGAGAGTACCGACCGCACGCCGAAACTCGAATACCCCCAACAGTTAGGAAACACCATGAACTTAGATTCTCGTCCCCTCGCCCCACATCCTTATGCCGAAGCGCTCCCGCAGCTACCGTCCTTTACTCTCACCAGTGAAAACTTGCAGGAAGGAACAGCTATGCCCCGCGACTTTTCCGGGGAGGGTGCAAACCAATCCCCCCAACTGTCCTGGTCCGGGGCTCCGGCGCAGACTGCCTCTTATGTCCTGAGTTGTTTCGATCCTGATGCCCCCACGCCGTCCGGCTACTGGCATTGGACTGTGGTGGATATTCCCCCGTCAGTCACTTCCCTGCCGCTGGGGGCAGGAGCAGACGACGCGACCATTAAAGCCCTAACGGGCGGACGAGCTTTTCACATCCGTAACGACAGCGGGGATTTTGCCTACGACGGTCCTTTCCCGCCGGCGGGGGATCGGGAACACCGCTATGTTTTCGCTGTTCACGCCCTGAAAATCCCCAGCCTGGAGCTGGATCCAGCCACCGCGACGAACGCCACGGTACACTTTATGAGCTTGTTCAACGGGTTGGCGCGTGCGACCCTGACCGCCACCTATCGCCGCTAGGGCAGCGGTCGCACTGAACCTGCCCATTGGTGAGGTCGCTGGGTCGGGTAATCCTCCCGCGCGCCCCGCGGGTCAATCAGCCGACAAGTCCAGGCAATCCCGGATTGGCGCCAGTTTCGCGCCGGTTTCCCGCCACTCGGTTTCCGGGTCGGAATCCGCCATTATACCCGCCCCGACCCAGGCCTCCACGCCGAGCGCATCGAGCTGGGCGCACCGCAGCGCCAAAGCCAACTGCCCCCCGCCCCGGGCATCGACCCAGCCCACCGGCCCGGCGTAACGCCCGCGATCCGCTTCAAACCGGGAAATAAACCCTTGCGCAAACTCCCGCGGTAGCCCGCACACCGCCGCCGTGGGGTGAAACTGCGCGACCAGGTGCAGCAGTGTCTTTCCCGCCGGCACCCGCAGGTGCAAATCCGTAGCCAAATGGGTCAGATTCGGCAGCTGTAACAGGTAAGGCCCGCTCGTCTCCAAATCGGGGTCAACGCGGCGCAAAGGCTCGGCCACCGAACGCAGCGCCACCTGGTGTTCCGCCAGGTTTTTCGCCGAATGAGCCAAATCCACGTCCTCGCCGGGTGTCGCCGTGCCCGCTAAAACTCGCGAATGTGCCCGTCCCGCGGCAGCCTCCAGCAGCATCTCCGGCGTGGCTCCGACCAGCCCTCCGACATTGAAAATCCAGCAAGTCGGGTATCGTTCGCGCAGGCGGGAGGCTAAAGCCCCACCGGCTGCCCGCGCCCGCTCCGCGCCAGCCTCCCCGGCGAACTCGAAGCGAGCCGGGCGAGCCATCACGATTTTCTCCGCTTTGCCCTCGCGGATGGCGCGCACGGCGGCGGCGACGTTTTCCTGGTAAGACGTTTTTCCCACTACGGCGGCGGGTCGCGTCTGCAGGGCATCTTGGCGCTGGCGGTGGGGAAAGTTTTTAATCCAAGCAATGGCGGCCCGATACAATCGGGCCGCTCGAGGCTCATCGGGACTCGCGGCCTGATAAGCCACGGTAATCCACGCCCCCTCCTCGTCGCTTCCCACCAGAAATGACGGCAGGACAAAAACCGAGGTCGCCGAGCGGTTAAAACCAAAGGACGCAAACGCCACCGGGCCCGTGCCGCGTCGCTGCACCTTATCAAACACCTGGGCGTGGCGTCCCACCAGGAACCACGCCGCCCCGGCCCGATCCAGGTCCGAGCCGTCCTCCCAATGCCATGCCGGCGCAAAGTCCTGACCGGGGAAATCTCCCAAACCCGGCGCAGCCAACGTGAGGGGGGCGCCTTGTGCGGGGGGAGAAGCAAAGAAAAAACCGTCCGTGGGGAGCGCCGCGGCCTCCATCGGAACCAGCTCCGGGGACAAATCGCGATCAACGGCGCGAGTGTGGACGAATAGCACCTATCCATCCTAGATTCCCCCGCTCAGCGCCCAAAACCAGCAGGGTAGCATGCGGGCAGACTCCCGACGCGGCCCTACACCCGCAGGCGCTGAACTCCCCACCAACCGGCCTCCGAATAGGGACCCAAGTCCCAATTAGGAAACTCTTTTTTTCCTAAATCGAATCCCCACCACGGGGCCTAGATTGCGCAAAATCACGAGAAACTCGGCAATAATCCTGCATTTCGTACAAAATTTACTGAGTTAGGAGGAAAAACTGTAGGGTGGAGCTGGCAACTCGCTTGGGAAGATTTTGCTGGTTATGGTTCCGGCAGGCAACTCAGGTGTTTTCAAAGATGGAGAAGCTATGAACGTTTACGTAGCGCTGCTGATAATGCTGTTAGTAGCCGCGGTAGTGGCCTTAGCTGGGGTTTTGTCCGGTTATCTGTTCGGTCCCACGAAACCAAACCGCGTTAAGAACGCCAAATATGAATGTGGCTGTGACCCCACTCCGGATCGCGGAAACCAGGCGCGTTTCCCGGTTAAGTACTACCTAACCGCCATGATGTTTATCGTTTTCGACATCGAGGTGGTTTTTCTTTACCCCTGGGCGATTTCCTTTTTCCAGCAAGGAAAGTTCGGCATGTTCGTCATGATGACTTTCGTGGAACTGCTGGCAGTGCCCTTTATCTACGTGTGGGCCCGTCGCGGCTTTGACTGGAACTAAAACGTTCCAAGTATTTTGGAGGAAACCATAAAATGTTGGATCAAGATTCTGACGGCTTGGCGGCCTTGCCAGAAAAGCTCACTGATTTTGCTCGCGCTCTCTCGATTTGGCCCGTCACGATGGGCTTGGCGTGCTGTGCTATCGAGATGATGGCGACCGCGGCCTCGCGTTTCGATATCGCCCGTTTCGGTTCGGAAGTGTTCCGTTCCTCTCCGCGTCACGCTGACGTGATGCTGGTTTCGGGTCGGGTCTCGCACAAGATGGCCACCATCATGCGCAACGTATATGACGAGATGGCCGACCCGAAGTGGGTCATCTCGATGGGGGCTTGCGCTTCGTCCGGCGGCGTGTTCAACAACTACGCCGTGGTGCAGGGCTGCGACCACGTGGTGCCGGTAGACATCTACCTGCCGGGTTGCCCGCCGCGTCCGGAGATGCTGCTGGGGGCGTTGCTGAGCTTACGCGACCACATCAAGGTCGATCCTTTGGGCAAGAATCGTGAGGAAGCCATCCGCAAGGCAGAAGCTGCGGCGCTACAGGCGGCCTCGTTGAACGACATGAAGGGACTGATGGCGTGAGCGAAGAAACTCAAGATTTGCAAGCCGCCCCGGAGGGTGAGCTGGAGCCGAAACTGCCCCAGTACGCCAATCCTTGCGGCGAATCCCTGGGGGTGCGTGACAACCCATTCGGGGTTCACGGCACCGGCGACGTTTCCGGTTACGGCCAGTTGCACCGGGAAGTCATGATGCCCGGGCAGTCTCCGAAGCCTTACGGGGGCTGGTTTGATGAGTGCGTGGACTACCTGGAGGAGGACTTGCGTGAGGCCGGGGTGGATCCTCTCACCGCCATAGACCGGGTCGTCGTTTCCCACGGTGAGCTGACGATTCACGTCGCCCGCGAGCACCTGGTGACGGTCGCAAAAGCGCTGCGTGACGACCAGGACTTGCGCTTTGAGCTGTGCATGGGCGTGTCCGGGGTGCATTACCCGCACGACACCGGGCGGGAACTGCACGCTGTGTACCACTTCATCAGTGTGACCCACAACCACAACCTGCGCATCGAGACTGCGGCTCCCGAAGACGACCCGAAAGTCCCCTCCATCGTGGATATATACCCCGGAAACAACTGGCACGAGCGGGAAACTTTCGACATGATGGGCATCATCTTTACCGGCCATCCGGCCTTGACTCGGTCCCTGCTTCCCGACGATTGGGTCGGACACCCGCAGCGTAAGGACTATCCGCTGGGCGGCATCCCAGTGCAATTCAAAGGCGGCACCGTCCCGCCTGCTGACACGCGGAGGAGCTACAGTTGAGTACCGAAACTATGAACCCAGAGGCAAAAACGCAAAATGTTCATGCCACGGCGGGAGCTGGCGACTACGTGCCGGGAATGCCGGAGTTTTCCGTTCAGGATGGGGAATGGGCCGCGATGGCGGCTGACCTCGAGTCGGCTCACAATGACCGGATTGCCGTCAACTTGGGTCCGGTGCACCCCTCGACTCACGGCGTGCTGCGCGTAGTGGTAGAGCTGGACGGCGAAACGATTAAGGATTGCCGCCTCGGCACCGGCTACCTGCATACCGGCATTGAAAAATCAATGGAATTCCGCACTTTCAACCAGGGTGTGGCCTACTGCACCCGCATGGACTACGTGGCGCCGTTCTTTACGGAAGTCGCCTGGTGTCTGGCTGTCGAAAAAGCTATGGGGGTAACGGACCAGGTACCCCGGCGCGCCAGCGAAATCCGGGTGCTGTTGATGGAGCTGAACCGGATTGCTTCGCACTTGGTCGCTATCGGCACCGGCGCGAACGAGCTGGGCGCGACGACCATGCTGACCACTGCTTTCCGGGCTCGTGAAGAAATCCTGCGGATTTTTGAACACATTTCAGGCCTGCGCATGAACAACACTTACATGCGGCCCGGCGGCGTGTCTAACGACCTGCTGGATGACACGGTCGACATGATTCGTAAAAAACTCCCGCTGGTCAAACGCGACATTGGCGAAATGCAGGACTTGATTATGGCCAACCCCATCTTTATTGGCCGTATGAAAGACGTGGGGTGGCTGCCGCTGTCTACCATGATGGCGCTGTCCTTGACCGGTCCGTGCCTGCGGGCGGGCGGTTTGCCGCTGGATATGCGCAAGCTGCAGCCCTACTGTGGGTACGAGACTTACATTTTCGATGTTCCCACCCGCGACCATTCCGACTGCTACACGCGTACCGAGGTGCGTTTCGCGGAAATGTATCAGTCCCTGCGCATTGTGTACCAGGTTTTGGATCGCCTGGAACAAAGCCAGGGCGAGCCGGTCATGATTGCCGACCAGAAGTTCGCCTACCCTTCCAAGCTGACTATCGGCGCTGACGGCCAAGGCCAGGACCCGGAGCACGTCTCCAAGATTCTGGGGCACTCGATGGAGGAACTCATCCACCACTTCAAGCTGGTGACCGAAGGGTTCCGGATTCCGCCCGGTCAGGTTTACGCCCAGATTGAACACGCCAAGGGCGTGCAGGGCGTGCACCTGGTAACCGACGGCGGCACCCGACCTTACCGGGCGCACTTCCGCGACCCCTCTTATGCAAACCTGCAATCTGCCTCCATGATGTGCGAGGGCGGCTTGATTTCTGACTTGGTGGTGTCAATCGGAACGATTGACCCGGTGTTTGGAGGTGTGGATCGATGAAACCGTATCCCGAGGACGTCAAAGCGCGTCTGGTTCGCGAAGGCCGAGAGATTATTTCTCGCTATCCCGAAGGACACTCGCGTTCGGCGCTGCTGCCGTTGCTGCACCTGGTGCAGTCCGAAGACGGCTTCGTTTCCGCCAACGGTATCGAGCTGTGCTCCGAACTGTTGGGCATCAGCCCCGCGGAAGTCTCGGCGGTCGCCACGTTCTATACCCAGTACAAGCGCCGTCCCAACGGGGAATACAACGTGGGGGTGTGTACCACTTCGCTGTGCGCCGTCATGGGTGGCGACGAGATTTGGGAAACCGTGTGTGACCACTTGGGCATTGGTAACGGGGAAACGACCGCGGACGGGAAAGTTACCCTGGAAGCGATTGAATGTAACGCTGCCTGCGACTTTGCCCCCGTCGTCATGGTGAACTGGGAATTCTTCGATAACCAAACCCCGCAATCGGCCGTGAAACTCGTTGACGATTTGCGTGCGGGCAACCCGGTGCAGCCGACCCGCGGCCCGAATCACGTCCCGACATTCAAGGAAAACGAACACCTCTTGGCTGGTTTCGAAGACGGACTGGTCGACGAGGGCGAATCCGCCGGTGTCCCCACCCTGCTGGGCAAGCGTATCGCCGCGGAAAAAGGTTGGGGAATCCCCAGCGACCCGGGCTGGTCCGCTCCCGAACCGAAGGAAGGTGAGTAGTCATGAGTGAACTGAACCTGACGGACATTCCTGGTGGCGAGGTGCCGCTAACCCCGATTTTGTCGGATATGTGGGGCTTGGATCGGTCTTGGACCCTGGAAGCCTACCGGGCTCGCGGGGGCTACAAGGGTTTGGAAAAGGCCAACTCGATGGATCCCGCCGATGTGTTGGCTGCAGTGAAGAACTCCGGGCTGCGCGGCCGTGGTGGCGCGGGGTTCCCCGCGGGTTTGAAGTGGTCGTTCCTGCCCCCCGATGACGGCTTGCCGCGTTACCTGACGGTGAACGCTGACGAGTCCGAGCCGGGGACCTGCAAGGATATTCCACAAATCATGGCGAACCCGCACGCCCTCATCGAGGGAATGGCGATTTGTTCCCGCGCGATTCGCTGCGAACACGCTTTCGTGTATCTGCGCGGAGAAGTGACCCACCCGCTGCGTCGACTGCTGGCCGCTATCCGGGAAGCTACCGAGGCGGGACTGCTGGGCGACCTCAAGATTACCGCCCACTCCGGGGCGGGAGCCTACATCTGCGGTGAGGAAACCGCCCTTTTGGATTCGTTGGAGGGTCGGCGCGGACACCCGCGGTTGAAGCCCCCGTTCCCCGCCGCCCAGGGCTTGTACGCCCGTCCCACCGTCATCAACAACGTCGAGACGATTTCCCAGGTCGCCGGCATCTTTAAGTATTCGGATAACTGGTACGCCTCGATGGGTACGGAAAAGTCCAAAGGACACGGGATCTTCTCGATCTCCGGCCATGTCGCCCACCCCGGCCAGTTTGAGGCGCCGTTCGGGATTACGATGCGTCAACTGTTGGGATACTGCGGCGGAATGCGCTCCGGTCATGACCTGAAGTTTTGGGCGGTCGGGGGTTCCTCGGCACCTATCTTTACCCCCGAAGAACTCGATGTTCCCCTGACTTATGAGGAAGTCGTCACCGCCGGGTCGATGCTGGCCACCCGCGCTATTCAAGTGTTTGACGAAACGACTTCGGTCGTGCGCGTCATGACCCGCTGGGTAGACTTTTATCAGCATGAATCCTGCGGCAAATGCACCCCGTGCCGGGAAGGCACCTACTGGATGAAGCAAATCATGCACCGCCTCGAAGCCGGTAAAGGCGAGGTTGGTGACGTGGACAAGCTGCTGTCGATTACTTCCGAGATTGGCGGGCGCTGTTTCTGCGCGCTGGGCGACGCGTCCATCACGCCGGTGAAGTCCGGCATTCAGCGTTTCCGTGACGAGTTTGAAAAAGGCTACACAACCCCGGCTTGGGAGTTGTTCCCCTACGAACGCAGCGTGTACTACCACGAGACATCGGGCGAGGCAGGTAAATAAATGAGCGACGAAGTGCAAATGGTCAATATTAAAGTTGACGGTAAGCCCCTGGAAGTGCCCAAAGGCACCCTGGCGATTCGGGCTTGCGAGATGGCCGGAGTCTACGTGCCCCGCTTCTGCGACCACCCGTTGCTAAAACCGGTGGCCGCCTGCCGCGCGTGCCTGGTCGAGGTAGCCATGCCTAACCGGCAAGGTGAGGTCGCCAAGATGCCCAAACCGATGCCGGCCTGCTCGACCACCTGTTCGGACCGGATGGAGATTTACACCCAGTTCTCCTCCGAGGTCGCGGCCAAAGCGCAAAACGGTATCTTGGAGTTCTTGCTGGTCAATCACCCGCTGGACTGCCCGGTTTGTGACAAGGGCGGGGAATGCCCGCTGCAGAACCAGACGTTCATGGAGGGCAACCCGACCTCGCGTTTCTCCGATAAAAAGCGTGTCTGGCCCAAGCCGGTGCGTCTGACTTCCGAGATTCTGCTGGATCGGGACCGTTGTGTGCTGTGCCAGCGCTGCGTGCGTTTCGGCAAAGAAATCGCCGGTGATGCCTTCATCGACCTACAAGGGCGAGGCGGCGGTTCTTCTCCGCGTGATGACCACTTCTTTATGGGTGAGAACATCGGTTCTTTCGACACGCAGGTGTTGGGGATTTATGACGAAGAGGCGAACCCGGACGGCGCTACCGTCACCCCTTGTGAATCTATGACCGGCCCGAGCGGGGAGCCCGGCATCATCGGTTCGATGCATTCGGGCAACCCGGACGTGGCGCACCGCGACGTGTCCGGTCGACGTTTCGCCTCGTACTTCTCCGGTAACGTCACCCAGATTTGCCCGGTCGGCGCGCTCACGAACGCCTCCTACCGTTTCCGGGCGCGTCCCCATGACCTCATCTCGACCCCTTCGATTACCGACCAGGACGCCAGCGGGGCGGAAATCCGGGTCGACGCTCGCCGCGGGGTCGTGCTGCGTCACTTGGCGGGGGATAATCCCGAAGTCAACGAGGAATGGATTTCCGACAAGGATCGTTACGCTTTCGCGTGGCAGTCCTCCACTGACCGTCTGACCCGCCCGATGGTGCGCAACGACGCGGGCGAGTTGGAGGAAACCGACTGGGGCACCGCCCTCTCTAGGGCCGCCGCTTATGTCACAGAATCGGCACAAAACTCGGAGGTCACGTTCTTCCCCGGCGAGCACCTCACCCTCGAGGACTACTACGCTTGGGGCAAGTTCGCCCACGTGGTAGGTAAATCGAACATCGTGGATGCGCGCTCGCGGGACTTCCGCATGGACGAAGTGAACTTCATCAAACTGCGGGTTGCGGGGCGTCCCCTGGAAGTGACCTACCAAGACGTCGAAAAAGCGCCGTTTGTGTTCCTGGTCGATCTGGAACCGGAGGACGAATGCGCCACCCTGTTCCTGCGGCTGCGCAAAGCTACACAAAACCACGGCACGAAGGTCGCCACCCTCGCCTCATTCTTGAGCGATGGCGCGCGCAAACTCGGAGCCACCCTGGTGCAAAACCAGCCGGGGGAGCAACTCCAGATCCTGAAAGACATCATCGATGGTAAAGGCGAGTTTGCGTGGGTGAAGGAATCTCTGAGCCAGCCTGGCTCGCTGGTGCTGATGGGAGAACGCGCCAGCTTGGTCGTTGACGAGCTGGAATATGCCGCACGCTTGGCTGACGCCGCCAACGCCTCTTGGGCGTGGATACCGCGGCGTGCCGGTTCGCGTGCCGCAATCGAAGCGGGCTGTTTCCCCGGTCTGCTGCCGCGTGGCCGCCTAGTGACCGACCCGGCGGCTCGTGCTGACATCGATGCGGCTTGGGATCTCAAGGAGCCGCTGCACGAGAATCTGCCGCTGTGTTTCCGGTGCATGTTGACCCCCGAGGCTTGGGAACAGTTCCTGCCCGGCACCACCATGGTGATGGGCGGGGTGGACCTGCGCGACCTGGAGGATCCGGACGGCACTCGGGAAGTCCTCAAAGGCGTGAAGCACGTTATCCAGCTGGAGGTGCGCAAGACCGAGATTACCCAGTACGCCGATGTTGTGCTGCCGGTGGCACCGCCGCACGAAAAGAGCGGAACTTTCATCAACTGGGAGGGCCGGCTGCGCCCCTTCGGTCAGGCTTTGGCGTCCCATGCACTGCCGGACTGGAAGGTCATGAATCTGCTGGGTAAGGCCGCGGGCTACGACTTAGGTCTGGACTCTCTGGCCGCTATTTTGCACGAGTACGAGGAGTTGGGTCCCTGGCAGGGCATTCGCTTGGGGGCGCCTTTCCGTGAGGATCCTCCCATTGTCCCGCCCGAGGCCGGTCAGGCCTTGGTCATCACCTGGAAGCCGCTGCTGGATGCGGGGCGCTGCCAGGACGGTGAGCCGTACTTGGCGGGAACCGCCAGAGTTCCGGTGGTGCGCATGAGCGCGGAAACCGCTCGGGAAAACGGCATCACCGACTTTGCCAAGATTACGGGACCGAAAGGTGCCTTGACCCTGCCGGTGGTGCTTACGGACATGCCGGAGCGGGTCGTGTGGATGCCGGAGTGTTCCCCCGGATCTTTGGTTCACGAAACCTTGGGTTCGGCTTACGGCCAGCTTGTTAGCTTGAAAGCAGCGGAGGCGTAACCATCATGTACACATTGATTCCTATCCTGACCGTTATGGGAGCTGACTTGTGGCCCGCCGGGGCGCCGGCTCCGAAAGGGGCTGACTTCAGCCAGGAAACCTGGTGGATTTCCCTGATTAAAGCCCTGATTCTGATCGTGACGCTGATTCTCTATGTGCTGTTGGCACTGTGGGTGGAGCGCCGTGGTTTGGGTCGTATTCAAACCCGTCCCGGTCCGAACGTGCGTGGTCCGCTCGGTCTGCTCCAGGCGGTTGCGGACGCCGGCAAGATGGTGTTCAAAGAAAACTTCCGTCTCAAGGGCGCCGACACCCTGATTTACCTGATTTCCCCGATTCTGGTGGCATTCACGGCTTTCGCCATCTTTGCGCTGATTCCTTTCGGGCCCAACGTGACGATTGGGGGGATTTCCACCCCGCTGCAGCTGTTCGACTCCGGGGTCGCCACCTTGATTGTGTTGGCGATTTCCGCCGTTGGTATCTATGGGATTGTCCTGGGCGGCTGGTCAGCGAACTCTCCGTTCCCACTGCTGGGTTCGGTGCGTTCCACGGCTCAAGTTATCTCCTACGAACTGGCGATGGGAACCGCGTTGGTCAGCGTGTTCATCATGGCTGGTTCCATGTCCACCTCCGAAATCGTGGAGGCGCAAAAGGATCCGAGCTGGTTGCTGGGACTGTTGCCCGCCTTCATCGTCTATCTCATCGCTTCTTTCGGGGAAACGAACCGTCTGCCGTTCGACCTGACCGAATGCGAAAGCGAGCTGGTGGCCGGACACCAAACCGAATACTCGGGAATGAACTTCGCTTGGTACTACCTGGCCGAATACATCAACATCTTTAATGTTTCCGCCGTCGCGGTAACCATGTTCTTGGGTGGCTACAAAGCGCCGTGGCCGTGGGACTTCATGAACCCCGTCACCGGTTCTCCGTGGTGGGGCATCTTGTGGTTCACCCTCAAGGTGTGGTTCCTGTTCTGGATTTTTGTGTGGGTTCGCGGCACCCAGGTGCGTTTCCGCTACGACCAGTTCATGAACCTCGGCTGGAAGGTCTTGATTCCCATCGGCTTCGTGTGGATGATGGCAGTGGCGTGGATAAAGGCTCTGCCCGTGTTCTTCGGCTTCAACTCGCAACAAATCATGATTGCGGTGGCTGTGGTCTGCGTGGTGCTGCTGGTCATCGTGATGCTGATTCCCATCAAGAAAGCGAAACCGCCCGTGGCTAAACCCTTTGACCCGATGGCGGACGGATTCCCGGTCCCGCCCCTGCCCGGACAGGAGCTGCCCCCCAGTCCGCGTTCTGGACTCTTGAAAGTTACTCCCAACACCCCGGCTGAGACAGCCATCACGGGCGGAAAGGAAGAAAAATGAGCGCAGAAACTTCTGACAACAATTTGGTGGCCTCCCCTGACGAACCGGAAAACGCCACCGGTGCCGGTCCTGCCCCCACCGCGGACGCGGATCCGCAACTGTGGCAACGTAAGAAAAAAGGCCCCATCGCGGAGTCGCTGAAAGCAGTCGCCGGTTTCGGGGTCACGTTCCGCAACTTCTTCCGCCCCTACGTCACCGAACAGTACCCCTTCGAAAAGGTGCCGACCCAGCCGCGCTACCACGGACGCCACCAGCTGAATCGTTATCCGGACGGCTTGGAAAAGTGCGTGGGCTGCGAACTGTGCGCTTGGGCGTGCCCGGCTGACGCGATTTATGTGGAGGCCGCCTCGAACACCCCGGAGGAACAGTACAGTGCCGGCGAACGTTACGGGCGGGTCTACGAAATCAACTATCTGCGCTGCATCTTTTGCGGCATGTGCATCGAAGCCTGCCCAACGCGGGCCCTCACGATGTCCAACGATTACGAGATTTGGGACGACAACCGCGAGGATTTGATTTTTGAAAAGGACCGCCTGTTGGTTCCTTTGGATGCCGGAATGCTCGACACGCCCCACCCGATGGCGTCAGGCACTTCTGACATGGATTACTACAACGGAAGCGTCACCGGCCCGACCCCCGACCAGATTGACTGGGTCGCGAGTCGCCGTCCGCACGATGCCTCCTTGGCCAGCGCCGGGAAACCGGCACAGGAGGTGAAAGCATGAGCCACTTGCTGCAAGCGGCCGCGGCCTTACCCGAGATGGGCACCGGTCAGACAATCTTCGTGGTGGCGTGTTCCGCTCTGGCGTTGATTGCGGCTTTGGGTGTCGCGTTGTCGAATCGAGCTGTTCACGCCGCGGTTTACATGGTCGCCATGATGGTGTGTGTGGCGGGTATCTACTTTTCGGTTGGTGCCGAGTTCCTGGGCGCGGTCCAGATTGTGGTTTACACCGGAGCCATCATGATGATGTTCCTGTTCGTCATTATGTTGGTGGGGGTGCAAGCCGTGGACTCGCCGCGAGATTCCAAAGTCGTGACCGTCGCGGTGTCGGTACTGTTGGCCATCGCCTTCGGGATTATGGCGATAGTCGCGGCCGCGAACACCACGGTGAACGGGGCTCCGGCGCAGCCCAGCGGGGATCCGAATCCGGTCCAGCTGGCCACCGAAGTCATCAACACTTACTATGCTCCGCTGGAAATGATTGCCACCCTGCTGATTGTGGCCGCCCTCGGGGCGATGAGCCTGACCCACTCCGAGGCGCTGCTGCCGCGCTTGACCCAGGCTTTCCTGGTGAAGCAGCGGATGAAAGCCTACCGGGAGACCGGTCACGTTCTGGGCCAGACGGTGCCGCCGGGTGTTTATGCCGAAACCAACGCGTTGGACGTGCCGGCTATCAGCGGCGAAACCCAGCGTCCGGTGCCGGAATCGGTGCCGCGCGTGGTGCGGGTTCGTGGCGAAGAACGTTCGCTTGGGGAAGCCTCGCCGTGGACGGCTCGCGCTTTGGCGGCCGAAATCAGCGGCGACGTGAGCTTGCACGGAGCGAAAACCTCCACACTGGTCGCGCGTTCCGGCGCGGCGGGAATGCCCGGACCGGGCGCTCCCGAGATGACGGCGGAACTGGAAAAGCCGCTCGACAAAACTATTGCGGGCCACACCGAACCTGGTGAAGCCACGAAAGAAGGAGAAAACGCATGAACGTGATGTTCCTGGTATTCGTGGCCCTGGGCCTCTTTGCTGTGGGCGCCCTGACCGTGCTGCTCCACCGTTCCGCAGTGATTGCCCTGATGGGTGTGGAAATCATGCTGAACTCGTGCAATATCGCGCTGGTGGCTCTGGGAGAAGCCAACGCCAACATGACCGGCCAGGTCTTGGCCTTCTTTGTGATGACCGTAGCGGCGGCGGAAGTTGTGGTCGGCTTGGCCCTAATCGTGTCGCTGTTCCGCTCCCGGCGCACCACCTCCCTCGACGACTTCAACCTGTTGAACGGCTAAGGGGGAAAGGAAAATATGTTGCAGACTTTCAATCTTGTCAACGGGCTGGCTAGCGGCGCGGTTCTGGAATTCGGAGCCGCCACCGGCATGGCTCAATACGCCTGGCTGATGATTGCCATTCCTTTTGTCAGTTCCATGTTCCTGCTTATTGCGGGACGTCGTGTAGATTCCTGGGGACACTACCTGGGAATGCTGGCGCCGTGGGCTTCCTTCGTGATTGGCGTGGTCATTCTGGCGGATATGCTGGGACGTTCCCCCGAAACTCGCGCGCAAAGCCTGACGGTGTGGAACTGGCTGCCCGGTTCGGAAGTGAACGTGAGCTTCGGTCTGCTGTTGGATCCGCTGTCCATCTCGTTCGTGATGCTGGTGACGTTCGTCGGTGGCCTCATCCACATCTATTCGGTGGGATACATGGCGGCCGACCCTGACCGACGCCGTTTCTTTGCCTACCTGAATTTCTTCGTGGCCTCCATGCTGACCCTGGTACTGGGCAGCTCTTACCTGGTGACGTTCGTCGGTTGGGAAGGCGTCGGTTTGGCGTCCTACCTGCTGATTGGTTTCTGGAACCAAGTCCACAACAACGCTTTGGCCGCAAACAAGGCTTTCATCATGAACCGCGTGGGCGACTTGGGGCTACTGCTGGCGATGATGTCGATGTTCGCCGTGGTCGGCTCCGTGGACTTCGCCGACGTGTTGGGCGCTACGCTGCAACCGGGTTGGGCCACCGCGATTGGTCTGTTCCTGTTGCTGGCGGCCTGCGGTAAATCCGCCCAGTTCCCTCTCCAAGCCTGGCTGGGTGACGCTATGGCCGGCCCGACCCCGGTGTCCGCGCTGATTCACGCCGCCACGATGGTGACGGCCGGCGTGTACCTGATGGTTCGTTCCGGTGCTATCTATACCCAAACCCCAGTCGCGTCCCTGGTCGTAGCCATTATCGGGGCGATTACCCTGCTGTTCGGAGCCATCGTCGGGTGTGCGAAAGACGACATGAAGAAGGTCCTGGCGGCCTCTACCATGAGCCAGATCGGTTACATGATGCTGGGGGCGGGCCTGGGTCCGGTCGGCTGGGCATTCGCCATCTTCCACCTCATTACCCACGGGTTCTTCAAGGCTCAGCTGTTCCTGTCTGCCGGTGCGGTCATGCACGCGATGAGCGAACAGGTCAACATTCGCCGTTTTGGCGGGCTGTTCAAAGTCATGAAGATTACCTGGTTCGCGTTCTTCATCGGCTGGCTGGCCATCCTAGGAATCCCGCCGTTCTCCGGGTTCTTTTCCAAGGACAAAATCATCGAGGCGGCTTTCCTGCCCAACCCGAACTTCGGGGCCTGGTACCCCTGGGTATTCGGTCTCGTCGCCTTGGTTGGCGCCGGTATCACCGCTTTCTACATGTTGAACCCCATCGTGAATATCGGAACCCGCGGTCAAATGGTCGAACACGGTGAGCCGGTTATGCCCGAAGCCCTGCTGATTGGTTTGACCCTAGCAGTCGTCATCATCGGTGTGGTCACCGCTTGGGCGCTGTTCATGAAACGCCCGGTCGAAAAGGCCGTGCCCGAAGCCAACGCCTTCATTATGGCGGCCCGCGAGGACCTCTACCAAGACGCCGTCAACGAAAAGGTTGCTATTATCCCCACGCTGGCGCTGTCCTCCGGGGTGGCGGTGGCAGACCGGGCGGTCATCGACGGCATCGTGGAAGGCTCCGGTCGACTTTCTCTCTGGCTCGGTAAAGTCGGGGCGCTGGCCCACTCCGGCTCCCCGCGCCGCTACGCTGGCTGGACCCTGTTCGGCACAGTTTTGGCTCTTGTCTTGGTATTGGCGACAAGGCTGTGAGGTAAACAAAGGATGAACATGGTTTTGACTCAAACAACTATTCCGACAACGGCTGGTTTCCCGTGGTTGTCCTTGCTGGTGTGCATTCCGATGGGGTTTGCCCTGGCAATCTGGCTCATCCCCTGGCTGCGTTCCATTGGCCGGGAAGTTTCCCTCGCCGTATCCACTGCGGTCCTGGCTGGCGTGCTGGTGGCCCTGTTCACCAGCTATGACTTCGCCCCGAAAACGCCGGGAGCTTTCCAACTGGGCGAGTCCTACGCTTGGATGCCCGCGATTGGCCTGTCTTGGGCGCTGGGCGTCAACGGGCTGGGCATGGTGATGATTATCCTCGCCACTGCCCTCACCCCCCTGGTCATTCTGGCCTCCTGGCGGGACGACACCGACTCGAACGCGGCAGCTGGATACGCCGCCCTCATCCTGGCTTTGGAATCCTTCATGGTGCTGCTGTTCGCCGCCCGTGACCTGCTCCTGTTCTATATCGCCTTTGAAGGGATGCTGATTCCGCTGTACTTCCTGGTGGGCCGTTACGGTAACGGGGATGCACAAGTGCGTCGCCACGCCGCCATCAAGTTCGTGCTGTATTCCCTGGTGGGCGGTTTGGTCATGCTGTTCGGCGTCATCGGCGTGTACGTGTATTCCGGCGGCGGAGACCGAGCCTTCCACATGGATTACCTGACCTCCGGGAACTTCCACCCCGGGGCTGCCGAGATGTGGATTATGACGACTTTCCTCATTGCTTTCGCGATCAAGGCGCCGATGGTGCCGGTGCACACCTGGCTGCCCTCCACCGCGGCGGTCGCTCGCGGCGGCACTTCCGTGCTGCTGGTGGGGGTACTGGACAAGGTCGGTACCTGGGGCATGATTATGTTCTGCTGGCAGCTGTTCCCCACGGCCTCCGCCAAAATTGCGCCGGTTATTGTGGTGCTGGCGGTCATCTCGATTCTGTGGGGGGCGCTGGCGGCGATTTCGCAAAAGGACCTGCTGCGTTTGGTGTCCTTCACTTCCGTGAGCCACTTCGGGTTCATGGTGTTGGCGCTCTACATTGGCTCCCAGACCGCGATTGAGGGCGCCATGCTGTACATGGTCGCCCACGGGGTCTCTATCGCCGGTTTGTTCCTGTTGAGTGGTTGGCTGACCACACGCGGCGGCACCCAAGAAATCGCGGCCTACCGCGGTTTCCAGCGGGTCACCCCGACTTTAGCAGGCTTGTTCCTGGTGTCGGGGCTGGCGGCTATCGCCCTGCCTGGCCTGTCCGGTTTCCTGCCCGAATACTTGATTCTGGTCGGCACGTTTAAGATGAACATCGCGGCTGCAATCCTGTCTATCTTGGGCGTGGTGTTGGCTTCGGTTTACCTACTGGTGCCTTACCTGAATGTGTTTACCGGGCCGATTGACGGCGCGGTACGCGAAGCCAAGGACTTGAACTGGCGAGAAAAGTTCATCATGGTTCCCCTGGTTCTGGCGATGTTCGGTTTGGGCGTCTTGCCCGGACCGACCTTGGATCTGATTAAGCCCGACGCCGCCCTCATGTATCAAGC
>QWCJ01000173.1_pt1 | contig 27827 bp, 24 predicted proteins | sample 1972501 | NCBI WGS metagenome assembly QWCJ01 (sample SAMN09866711, study PRJNA288562) | Human vaginal metagenome isolate term2_vaginal, whole genome shotgun... | isolation source: vagina | host: Homo sapiens | place: USA: California
CCCGCCTGCGGATTGAGCATCGTCAAGGATTCCATCCATCCGGCCGGGTTCTTTGCCAACAGCATCCGAATGTGGCGTCCTTGCACGCTAAAACTCGCGTAGCGACCCGCCACATCTCTCACTCTGGCGATACCTGTGGCAGCATCTTGCGCCTCTATTCCCAGCAGCCTCGCCGCGACGAAAGCCTGCAGGGCGTTACCGCGGTTGGCCCTACCAGGGAGCCGCACCGTCGCGGTCGTTTCCTGCCCGCTGCCGGTATCTACCAGCCGCACGGGGTCACCGGCTTGGAAACTCTCGGATTTCCAAATCCACTTCGGGTTGGGCCGGGCGAAATCTGACTGAGTCGGGGGCCTGTCCCAAGGCACCTCATTGGCCAACAATTCCTCGACCGGAACCGAGCGCCACAATACTTCCTGATCCAGACCGGAGGCCAATTCACGAGGTTCGTCAGTCGGCGTATCCGGTTTGTCAGGGGAATAAATTATCGCTCCGCCGGTTCGAGGTGCCGTCAGCGAGTCTCCACTCCAGCCTTTGCCTGCCGCGACCCAGACGGGGTGCGCACTATCCCAGGCTGCCGAGGTCATTAGGGGGTCGTCCACATTGGCAACCACGTAGGCCTGCGGATTTTCATCGATTGCAGCGCGAATGCGCTTTTCAATAACCGCAATTTCCCCGACCCGATCCAGTTGGTCGCGCGAGAGATTCAACAACACTATGACCCGCGGACAGGTCGCTTTTGCGACAAGTTCCAAGTGCATTTCATCGATTTCTAGAATCGCTACTCTAGCGTGCAAATTCGACATCAACGCCGTGACGACGCCGGGAGGCATATTGTCCCCGCCGCGGTTTGAGGCTACAGCTAAGCCACCCTCCGAGACCGCTTCGCTCAGCATTCGAGTGGTCGTGGTTTTTCCGTTAGTGCCCGTGACGAGGGCGATAAGTCGGTGTTCCGCCAAATGCTCCAGAATCTGGGGCTGCAGCCGCAGCGCCACCCGACCCCCAATCATGCCCCCGCTGCCGCGTCCGGTAACTCGGGACAGCCACGCTGCGCATCTGCCCGCCCCTAATGCCACAGAATCACGAAAATTTAGTCGGCCTTTCCAAGATAAGACCGATAGACTGTCTACGTCTGAGGAAGAAACGGATGAACTCACAAAACAATTCTAAGGGCAATAATGAAAAACAACCTCATGCAATTCTGCATATTGTCTAATGTTAACATGGAAATTTATTGATATAACAGCAAGTTCTATGTTATGTAATAACTTTTTACGCAATGCTATGGGCGAAGATGTCGAAGGAGAATGTCATGCAGCAAATCGTCATACTCGGCGGCGGCACTGCCGGTTCAACCATCGCTAATCGCTTGCACAGGGAACTCCCACCCAACGAATACAGAGTCACGGTGGTGGACCGTGACAATAGCCATCACTACCAGCCGGGATACTTATTCCTTCCTTTTGGTATGTATAAGCCCCGCAGCATAGTGAAGCCTCGTTCGCGTTTCCTACCGAAAGGCGTACGTTTTCTTATGGACACCATCAAACGGGTCGATCCAGTCACTAAAACAGTGGAGCTGGGAAGTCAGACCATCTTTTACCATTACCTCATCATTGCCACGGGCTGCACCACCCGTCCTGACCAAGTGCCGGGAATGAACGATCCTAGGGTTTGGCGTAAATCCGTCTATGATTTTTATAGCTTTGGCGGTGCCGTTCGCTTACACCAGGCCATGCAACAGTTCAAACATGGCCATCTGGTCGTTCACATCTCAGAGATGCCCATCAAGTGTCCCGTGGCTCCGTTGGAATTCGCACTTTTGGCTGATTGGTTCTTTTTTATGCGTCGCCGTCGCTTAGACATCGATATTACTTTCGTCACCCCCCTGGACGGCGCTTTCACCAAACCGGTAGCTAAAGCACAACTTGGAGACTTGTTACGCCATCGTGATATCGAGGTGGAAACCGACTTTAACGTCGAGTACATCGACCCGAAAAACAAAGTTCTAATGGGCTACGATGGGCGGGAAATCCCTTTTGATTTGCTGGTGACAACCCCTCCGATTATGGGTCAGCAATACATTGCTGATTCTGGCTTAGGCGATGAATCCAACTATGTTTCCGTGGATAAGCACACGCTGCAATCCACCGCCTACCCCGATATTTTCGTACTGGGAGATGCGGGGAATTTGCCAACTTCCAAAGCGGGAGCAGCGATTCATTTCCAGGCCAAGACTTTCGTGCCAAATTTCATCAACTACATGCGTGGCAAGCCCATGACGGAATCTTTCGACGGACACACCAACTGCTTTATTGAATCAGGATTTCACAAGGCGCTGTTGCTCGACTTTAACTATGACGTTCAGCCTGTAACGGGCAAGTTCCCTATCCCCTATGTGGGTCCTTTGCGCCTGTTGAAAGAATCACGTCTCAATCACATGGCTAAAATGGGGTTCTACCTCGCATATTGGGGTCTCTTAATACGCGGTCTTCCGTTACTGCTACCTCGTGATATGCCTAAAGCCGGCAAGGATTTTGCACGATGGGGCTTGCGGGACGATGGGGTCACTGCCCTTCCCCCGAAACCGCGTCGAAAAGCGCCCTCTTTTCCACAGGTTCGGATTCCTCGAGTCAAGGTGGCTCCTCCAGTTCCACTAGCGTCTGAACCCTCCACGTTGAATCCAGAACCGCCAGTTTTCGCCACAAGAGGCCAACTTCCCGTACTGCATCAAGTCAATGGCATACCTATTGACGTGACCGATGAGGGTTTCATGATTCGTCCTGAACAGTGGAATGACGAAGTAGCCAAGGGGTTGGCGGCGGCTTTGCACTTAGAGCTCGACGATACGGCTTGGGAAGTGGTGCGTTTTGTCCGCCACGAATTCGAGCAGCACGGTGTCTCTCCTACCTTGGGACGGATTGCTAAAGTTGGTGGGTTCGAGGTTAAAACCGTGTTTGAAATTTTCGGAGCCAAGCCTGCGAAAAAGCTAGCTTTCATCGCTGGGGCTCCGAAACCGGTGGGGTGCGTGTAAAAACGAACCAAACTAGCAAATCTAACCCACGAACCTTCTGAGCGACGAAACAGAAAATCAGGAACAAGGATTATGACTCAAGCACATGAAACACCCACAAATGCCGACGCGGCGCAAGACGCAGACGAAATCACTTACGTAAACCGCAAGATGGCGTTTATCTGCTCCAAAGGCAACCTCGATATGGCCTATCCCGCCTTGATTATGGCTCACTCCGCTCTCAATGCAGGTGTCCACGTGGATATATTCTTTACATTCTGGGGGTTGGACTTAATCAATAAACGTACGATGGATCGGCTCAAGTTCACCGTGCAAGGCAACACCGCCATGCACATTCCCGCGCTAGAAAAATATTATCCCGGATTGGGGGATATGCATTTTTCTCCTTCATTAGGAATACTTCCGGGCATGACGAAACTTTCCACTTGGTACCTGAAAAATGAACTGCAAAAAAACGAGATTCCACCAGTACGAGACATGATTGAACAAATTGCTCAGTTGGGGGCGGATCTGTGGGCCTGTAAACTTTCGGCGGACATGATGAAGCTGACTCCTCGTCATCTGCACAAGTCCGTCAGGGGGATAGTCGATGCCGGTACCTTCATCGAACTGTCTGAAGGAGCGCAGATTATCTTCATCTAAGTTTCGCCTTCCCGGGTAGGTTCCCCCGTCACCAGTGCGGTAAAGTGGCTTGGTACCCTTTGTTCTGAGAGGTGGGCTATGCCAAAGATATGCGTAATAGGAGCGTCGGCGATGGGCACGGCACTCTGCCGGCCCCTCGTAGACACGGGCTGGGACGTAGCCATGTGGGGAACCGAATACGACGATGCCGTCCTGGATGCTTACGCTCTGGGGCAAACTCACCCGGCGATTCACGTGCCTCTGGCCCCCCAGGTTAAGACCTATCGCGCTAAGCACCTCGACGCTGCGGTGAAAGGCGCGGAAGTCCTAGCCGTTTGTGTCGCTGCCGTGGGTTTACCTGACATCACGAAACGCCTGGCGCCCTACTTCAGTCGCGTAAGGGCGGTCTGGGTGCTGACGAAAGGTTTTATTAAGGACGAGGCGGATCAGGTTTATTTGCTGGCTGAGGCGATGGCAAAGATTGCCGCCGAAAACGGAGCCGAGCTGCCAACCTTGGTGTCCATAGGAGGGCCAGTTATTGCCCGCCAATGCGCGCTGAGCGAACCCACCGCAACAGTGTATGCCTGTCAAGATTTAGGAGCCGCGGTTTACTATGCCCGCGCGGTACGCACTGATTACTATCGTGCTTTTCCTACTGAGGACACGACCGGGGTTGAAGTCCTGGCTCCTTTGAAAAACAGCTACGCCATTGCTTTGGGAGTGACCGAGGGCATCCAGGAGTCAACCGGATCTCCGCAATCCAACTTGCGCGCCGCGGTGTTTGCCCAGGCAATTCGGGAAATGTCTCTGGTTTGCGAGGCTTTGGGAGGGCGCCAGGAATCTGCCATTGGGCTGGCCGGAGTGGGCGACCTGGAAGTTACCGGTATTTCGGGGCGCAATAAGTTCTTTGGAATGCGGCTGGGACGCGGCGAGCAACCGGCCGAAGCCGAAGCCCAGATGAAAGCGGCGGGGCATACGGTCGAAGGGGTGTACTCCACGCCCTTGGCGGTTAAACTCATTGAACAGCGCTGCCCTCAGCTTTTGGACGAGCTGCCTTTGCTGCGCGCCGTGAACGAAGCGATTAGCGGCGAGGTGGACATTCGTAAGATTCTGGTCTCGGCGGCCCTACCCGCCTACCCCGCGGATATTTTCGCGTCCCAGCACCAAAGCAGTTGGAACTCGGACTGGAATCCTGTCGACACCGGCCGTTCGTGGGGACTAGCGAAGCTGGTCAACCACTTTAAAAATAGGTTGAGCCAGGAGTGAGACTCTCAACAGTACACACCACGGCACAAATCTCATTAGAATTCTTAACGAATTCGAAGGTGAAATCCTAAGGCGGTGAGACTTGGCATGAAAAACGTGGTGATTATAGGCGGAGGAACCGGCGGTACAGTCACGGCAAACTCGCTGGTGCGCCGCCTGGACAGTAAAGAGTTCCAAATCACTGTCATCGACTATTCCGCCCGGCATTATTACCAGCCCGGTTTTGTCTCACTGACCTTAGGGAAAGTTCCCAACCCGCTACTGTGGCGGTGGCGTCGGCAAACCTTCCTCCCCGGTATCCGGTTCCTGCAGGATAAAGTCACCGCGGTCGATCCGGTAGCGAAAACAGTCTCCACTCAGACCAAGCAAATTTCCTACGATTACCTGATTTTGGCGACAGGTTGCGAATGCCGTCCCGAGCTGGTCGAAGGAATGGCAAAGGGAACCGTCCTGAACACCGGGATTTATTCCTTTTATACTTTGGCTTGGGCACGTCGCTTGCGCCGAGCACTGCAGACTTTCGACCACGGCCGTTTGGTCGTGCATATCTCTGAATTCCCTATCCGCTGCCCGGTCGCTCCGATTGAGTTTGCCCTTAAAGCCGACCACTATTTCTTTGAACACCGAGTTCGCGATGATATCGATATTACAATTGTTACCCCGCAATCCCAGGTTTTTGAGCAGCCCGTGGCTGCCCGGAATCTTTCTGATCTCTTGCGCCTGCGCGACATCGAGGTCCAGCCTGATTTCGTGGTGCGACATATCGATGCGGAAGAAAAACGGATGTATGCCTATGACGGGAAGGTCGTTGATTACGACATGCTGGTGACCATTCCCCCCATGCGTGGTCAGCAGTTCATCGTGGATTCCGAACTAGGCGATGAAATGGGATTCGTTCATCCTGATCTGGAAACCTTGCAGCATCGTGAATATCCGGATATTTTTGTCATTGGTGACACTGCCGATTTACCGACTTCCAAAGCTGGTTCCGCAAGTGTATACCAATCTAGGGTATTAGTTTCTAACTTGCTTGATTACATGAGCGGTAGGCCGATGATTCGCCATTACGACGGCCACGCCATGTGCATCGTTGACACAGGCTACAACAAGTCCACCGTGATAGACCGTTCCTACACAGTACCAGCAGTGACGGGCAAATGGATTTTCCCCTATCTGGGGCCTATGTCCCTGCTGAAACAGACCCGGATGAACCACCTCATAAAGCGGTTCATGTTCGTGTTCTATAGTGTGCTCATGGTGGGCCTGCGGATTTTCGATAGATTTTCTCATATACAGCTTTTAGGTAAGGAATTTAGTCGGTGGGGTCTGCGGCCTGATGGCACCACTCCGCTCAATACCCCGGATCTTTCCCAAGACTCTACGAGTTTCATCGCTCCCACTTGGAAACGCCGCCCCAACGCCTGTCTCGCGGCGGCATTTTCCACGAAAGTTTTGGAAATCCCGGTTCTCCACGAAGCCGGTGGAGTTCACATCGACGTGGACTCGGAAGGTTTCATGACCAATCCGAATCAGTGGACTCACGAAATCGGTGCCGACCTGGCTAGGGCTATTAAATTAGAGATGACGCCCCGGCACTGGGAAGTCATCGAATTCGCCCGGGATAGTTTCGCAAAATATCAAGTCAGTCCCTCGTTGAGACGTTTCGAAATGGCGGGAGACTTCCCGATTTCCGAACTATTCGAGCTTTTCCCCTTTAAACCGGGTAAACTCATCGCCTACGTGTCCGGAATTCCCAAACCGGTAGGCTGCATCTAGGTTCCGAAGGAGAGTGAAGTGATGGACAAATCCCCAACTGATTTCTTTGACAAGGATTTCTGGCACGTTTCGGAGCCCTTGCTGCACGTGGATCAGCGCAAGATGGCCTTTATCTGTTCCAAAGGTAACCTTGACATGGCTTACCCGGCACTGATTATGTCGATCGCGGCTCTCACGGACAAAATCGACGTCAATATTTTCTTTACTTTCTGGGGCCTAGACATTGTCACGAAACGCACCATGGACTCCCTGAAGTTCACCATGCAGGGAAACACGGCTCTGCACTTTCCCTATCTGGAAAAAATCCGCCCCGGATGGGGTAAACGCTATATGCCTCCCAGCTTGGGAAATCTGCCGGGTGCCACTCACCTTGCCACCTGGTACATGAACAAAATGATGGAAAAGAACGGCATTCCCCCCGTGCGTGATTTGTTAGAGCAGATAGTAGAGATGGGCGGTCATCTGTGGGGATGCAAAATGACCGTGGATCTCATGGAGCTGCGCCAGAACATGATGTTTAAAGGGGTTTCCGGAATCATCACCGCCCCTGACTTCATCAAAAAATCGGAAGGCGCCCAAATTATCTTCATATGACCCCGTTTTCTGGCATGCTGTCTCAAGCCGGGATTGTCAATCACGACGCCTAGGGGTGAAAGATTAGCGGACTAGGAGGCAATTTTTCAGGTCTCCAGCTCGCCGCGGCTTGCTTGAGGATTTCTTTCGTGGGGCGGGTCAACAGTTGTGTCGCGTCAGTTTTCGCGGTCTGCCACCCCAGCGTTTCCAAGGCACGCAAAAGAATCTGTTGGTCAGACCACCCCTGGGAGTTCAGTTCGGGACGCGTCACCGATTTATCTCGCTTGGCCAGGCGCTGTCCCAACGTATTCATGACCAACGGCACATGGGCATAGACGGCGGGGCGACCTCCCAAAGTTTCGGTGAGCCAGGCCTGCACCGGAGCGCTGGAGGCCAAATCAGACCCCCGCACAATTTGATCCACGCCTTGATTGATGTCGTCCACCACCACGACCAACTGATAAGCCCAATCCCCATCGGTACGCCGCAACACGAAATCGTGGAGCAAACCGGTCAGCGGCCCCAACAGGGAATCGTGTACCGTATATTCCACTCCTTGCGGGGCTCGTAGCCGCAAAGCCGGTTTGCGGCCTTGCGCTGCCAGTGCGGCCCGTTTTTCCGCTCGTTCAGAATCACTCAAATCCCGGCAGATTCCCGGATAAATCCCGGGTTTCCCATGCGGGGCACTGGCCGCTGCCGCGATGTCTGCCCGCGAACAGTAACATTCGTAAACCAAACCCTTTTGTACCAGCTGTTCCAAAGCGGCTTGATACAATCCCCCACGTTGTGACTGGTAAACAACCTCCCCATCGCTCTGCAGACCCAACGCCGTCAAGTCCTCCAGGGCTTGGGCGGCAAAAGCAGGACGGGAACGTCCGGTGTCGATGTCTTCTATTCGCACCAAGAACTTGCGTCCGCTGGATTTAGCAAACAGGTAGGCTGCCACCGCGGTGCGCAGATTCCCGAAATGCATAACTCCCGACGGGCTGGGAGCAAACCGGCCGAAGCCACTTTGACTCACACTACACCCGCTTGACCAGCGGGAACGTGATAGTTTCGCGGATTCCTGCCCCCGTCAAAGTCATCAGCAAACGGTCGAGGCCCATTCCCATCCCGCCAGCAGGAGGCATCCCCTGCTCCATCGAAATGAGGAAGTCCTCATCCACTTCCATGGCTTCCGGATCTCCGTTGGCGGCATCCAAAGCCTGCTGTTCAAAACGCGCCCGCTGTACCACCGGGTCGTTCAACTCGGAATATCCGGTGGCAACTTCAAAGCCGCGAATCATCAAATCCCACTTTTGCACCTGGCCGGGCTTGTCAGGGTGGGTCTTCACCAGAGGCGAGGTGTCCTCGGGGAAATCGCAGACAAAAGTGGGTTCCCACAATTTGTCGCCAACGAGTTCTTCCCACAGGACTTCCACGATTTTCCCGGAGGTATAGTAGGGTTCCAGCTCAATGCCGAGCCGATCCGCCAAAGTTACCAAGGCGTCCTTCGGGGTGCGCACCGTGACTTCCTGACCCAGTGCCTCAGACAGGGAACCATAGAGGTCAATCCACTTCCATTCCCCGGATAGATCGAACTGGGTACCATCGTTCAAGGTCACGACTTCGGAGCCAAACACGTCCCGGGCACAGCGCTGAATCATCTCTCGGGTCAAATCCGCAATCTGATGGTAGTCCCCGTAAGCGCAATACACCTCTATCATGGTGAATTCCGGAGAATGCGAAGAATCCGCGCCTTCGTTACGGAAGTTCCGGTTGATTTCAAAGACCTTGTCTATTCCGCCAATCAGGCAGCGTTTCAAAAACAGCTCCGGGGCGATACGCAGGTAGAGCTCTGTGTCGTAGGCGTTCATGTGAGTCACAAAAGGACGGGCGGCAGCCCCGCCGTGCAAATTTTGCAACATGGGGGTTTCTACCTCGAGGTAGTCGTGCTCATCCAGGTAGCGGCGCAGCGTCTGCACCACACGAGAGCGGTTACGCACCATGTCGCGGGCAGCGGGGCGCATAATCATATCCAGGTCACGCCGGCGAACCCGCATATCTTCACTCAAAGAGACTTCTTCGCCGGCTTCATTAATGTATGACTTCGGCAAGGGACGCAGCGCTTTACAGGTCAGCTGCCAAGAATCCACGAAAATGGACAGCTCTCCGCGTTTAGAGCTGATGACCCGGCCGTGGACAAACAGGTGATCACCCAGGTCAACCTCTGCCTTATAGGCGGACATCGATTCCGGGCCGACCTCCCGTTCACTAACCATTATCTGAATGGTGGAGCCGTTACCCTCTTGCAAAGTAGCGAAAGCCAGCTTGCCGCTGGAACGCATCAGCCGAACCCGCCCGGCCAAGCCGACGTAATCTTCAGTTTCTTCCCCCGTCTGCAAATCCGAATACTTCTCACGAACTTCGGAAATGGTGGCGGAAATATCCACGTGTACCGGGTAGGGGGTCCTGCCTTCGGCCAGCATCTTGGCACGTTTTTCCGCACGAATTCGAATTTGTTCAGGAGCCTCGGCCGCGTACGTCTCATCGTCGCCCGCCGCAGGCGCTGGGTTTACGTTCTCAGTTTTGATTTTGTTTTCAGCCACCGTCCTAGTTTAGACCATTACGCGAGAGTGTTGCTCCGCAAGGGTTTTACCCCTGTCAACCTGGTCCCCCACCGGAGCGAGCCGGGTAAAATTGCCCCAAGAAGTCAAAAACGATGTTTAGGGGATTCGATGCAACTTTCCGCCGCTGACAAAATGACTGTTTCCGCCCGGCTGAGCGAAGCCAAACAGTCCTTAGATGAGGTTATTGACCTCATGGAGACCGACGCGGACGCAAGCGCGTTGATTTCTAAATTGAATGAATCATCAAGACGCTTAGACCGAGTCTCTTTCGCGCTGATGGTCTCCAGTTTGCAGGGCACCGTCGAGGCCAGCGAACCGGAACGCGAGGCAAACATCAAGCACCTCGAGCAGCTGTTCTTGCACATCGAGTAAGTGGCAACACCCGGAGTTAGTTAACCGGATGGTTGTTCGCGTCTACGTGCACCACGCGAGGAGTCAGGTTCCGAGCTGTTTCTTCATCAACAGTGGCGTAAGCGATGATAATGACTAGGTCTCCGGGAACCACCAGGCGAGCAGCGGGTCCGTTCATCTGGATCGTGCCAGAACCGCGGGTACCGGCAATGGTGTAGGTGGTCAAGCGCGAGCCGTTATTGACATCGACCACATCAACTTGTTCCCCCGGCAGGATGTCGGCACGCTCCAGCAAATCCGCGTCAACAGTGATGGATCCGACATAGTTAATGTCCGCATCAGTCACGGTAGCACGATGAATCTTGCCGCTCATCATGGTTCGCATCCGCATATTTCCCCCTCAATAGGTTTCCCGGTTTGTTACTCAGGTAGTGACGCCCCAGGGGTCTTTCACAGGGTAATCCGAAATACGATGGGGGCGCAACATTTTTCACGCCCCCAGGCTCACCCCGAAAGGCGCGGCAGGACCCTCGTGACCTCTAGAGTTGCACGTCCATATTGTCAATCAGCCGAGTGGAACCGACTTTCGCCGCCAGCGCCAAGATGGCGCTACCACGAAAATCGCCGGTAATCGGCACGAACCCCACCGGATTCACCAGGGCGACATAATCCACGTCTATACCCGGCACCGCTTCGAGGCGCTGACGCACTTTGGCTGCCAAATCGCCCGCACCGAGGCGGGAAGCGTTTTCTTGACCCCACTTCAAAGCCTGGGAAAGGTTGAGGGCAGTATCGCGTTCGTTGGGGGACAGGTAACGGTTGCGTGAGCTCAAGGCCAGACCGTCAGGTTCCCGGCGGATTTCCACCGGCAAAATGGTTAGGGGGAAGTCCAGGTCGGTAACCATCTGGGAGACAATGGCGAGCTGCTGCGCGTCTTTCTTGCCGAAAGCAGCCACATCGGGACGGGTCAGATGGAACATCTTGCCCACCACCAGCAACACTCCGGCAAAGTGCGTGGGGCGAGTTTTGCCCTCCAGAATTGTGGCGGCGCGACCGGGGTCGAATCGTACCAAAGCCTCGCCAGTCGGATACATCACCTCGGGGGTAGGCGCAAACAGAGCGTCAGCCCCGACCGCCTGGAGCTTGGCCGCATCCCCCGCCAGGTCGCGCGGATAGGTGTCATAATCCTCACCAGGAGCGAACTGGGTAGGGTTGACGAACACCGTCACCAGCACGGTATCCGCCTGGGCTTTCGCGGCCCGAACTAAATCTAAATGCCCCTCATGCAGGGCTCCCATCGTCATGACCAGGCCAAGCTTGCCACTAACACCGTTGCGCCAGGTCGCTAATTCAACCCGGGTTTTCAGCAATTCCATGATTTTATTCCTCTCTGAGGCTGTCTGTTTGTCCCTCGTTAGGGTGGGCACAAGGCTGTGTATTAGAGATGACACGCTCCAGCCAGGCGGCGGGAGGTTCTTTCTGACGCGCCATGTCCGCGTGGGAAACTTGCAGTTCCCAGAGTCTTTGCGCGGACGCATTGGGCAGATGGTACACCGTGGTCGGCACCACCCCCGGCACCAAGTGCAGTTTGACGTTCGCCATTCCCAAAGCCCGTTGCAACGGTCCTTGCCGCAGAGCTACGGATTGCATCCGGCAATGTGGCACGAAAGATACGCGGCGGGTGATTCTGCCGTCGCGAATCATCACCATCGTCGTGGTCAGCACGGCTGCTTTCCGGTTCCACGTAATCCAGTCAAACCAGCGGGCTTTCGGCGAGGCGGTAAAAATACCAGGCGCTGGCCCGGAGCCGTACATCATAACTTCCAATAAGTTTGTACCGGCTGTTCCAATTTCGGCTCCGTTGAGGTCGGTGACCGCGCCGAGGTCGTGTTCCATCATCCACAATGCCTGTAGCGCTTGAGCTCGCGTTCCTACCGGCAGCATCACGTGGGAGCTGGTCTTTTTCTTATTGTTGCCGTTCCCTTTGGCGGCGCCCTGATAGCCAGCCATAGTTAACTCGACCCGCCACCAGTCCTTGCCTCGCCACAGCAGGGGTTGTTTCAAGACGACGGCGTGAACCCGCCCGGGAGGAATGGTTTGGGAATCATGGGTAGTCAGTCCGTGGCGCAGTCGTATTCCATCGGCAGAAGCCGCCGCGGTAAAGTTCCACCCTTCGTTGACTTTTTGGCCTATCGCCGTGATAGTAGCAAAAATACCGCCAAGCACACCGAGCAGAGCTTGAGGTGCCAATAACATCGCGGCCCAGAAACTATCCGCGTCGCCGCTCATGAAGATGGCTATCGCCGGGATTAGCCCCAGTACAAACAGCAGGGGGATGAGCAGCACCGCGAACCAGGTAGAAATGGAACGCAGAATGGAACCTACCAACATATCGGTGGGGATTTCGTATAGTTTTGTCTCCGGGGCTTCTCCGCTGGCGCTAGGCAGGTCCCCGACCAGTCCGGCCTCACCAATCCCGATAATTTTTGTACCATTCGTTAAAGAATTAGCAGCATCCGTCGCGGGGCTTGTTGCAGTTTTTTGCCCAGATACTTTCGATAAGACTTCAGCCCGCAACGCCTGAGCCTGGGAGGCTCTCAGATACATAATGTCAATCTGAGAACCGCTGGCTCCCGCGGAATCCACGTGCAGTTTCGCCAAACCGAGCAGACGCGGCACCAACGGAGCGATAACGTCCACCGCTTGAATTCGGTTCAACCGCATGTGACGTTCTTTTTTGAAAATGATGCCGTGGCGAAACAAAACCGCTTCATCAGTCAGCGCGTAAGCGGTAAACCTCCAGCTCAGATAGACAAAAAGAACCAGCAACAGCAGAAGCACCACGATTCCCAGCAGGGAAAAAAGCAGCACCGGCAAAACCTTTCCCCCTGCTCTTATCGCCGACATCGCCTGGGAAACGTCGCGTATCGAGTCGAGCTGCGAAAAAATGACCGCTACCAGCACCACCAGAGCCCCCCAGACCTGGGCTAGTGGTGTCAGGGGATGAACTTTGCGCCAAACCGGAGGCTGTGCAGTAACGCTAGAGGTGTCAGAACTGGCCGGAATCCCCTCCGACAAGCCCTGTGAGGGCAAAGCCGCCGAAGATTCTTTGGGCTTTCCTTCCGAGGGTTCCCAGCCCGGATCAATTGGTTGTGTCATCTGTCGTTCCTCGCCGTGTTCACAATCCCGCTCGCAAGGATTCACCGCGTGCGGTGAGGATTTGACGTAAGCGATCTGCCTCGGCATGGTCCAATCCGGGAATGCTCGCCGCAGATTCCATAGAAGCGGTCTTCATACTGACCTGGGCGATGCCGAAAATCCTGTCGATAGGCCCCTGCTGCACATCAACGAACTGCATCCGCCCGTAAGGAATCGCCCACATTTTCTTAAACATGATGCCGCGACGTAAGAACAGATCCCGCTCGGACTCGGCGTAACCCCACGCCTTGACCTGACGCGGAATCAACCACAGCTGCCACACTAGCAGACCAATCGGTACAATCTCCAGGAGCCAAAACCACGGCAGCTCCTGGGTGAACATCATTGCACCCGCGAATACCCCGAGAGCCACCGCGATAACCACAATCCACACCAGCAGCCCCAGAATTCGCACCGTGATGAGCTTCATGGAGATCGGCTTAAACGTCACACCCTCAGGATTGAATAATTCACCACTCATAGGGACATCTTATCCGGTCACACAGGGATTAATCGAGGCAGAATCTGCATTCAGCCTAAAACTTTTTGAAGCTGGTCGAACTGGGTGGGACTCAAACTTCCGCGTTGCCGCAGTCGCTGCGCCGCGGCTCGGGCGAGGGCGCGGTAGGAATCGGGTATGTCGGCCAGATCGTCAAAAGGCAGTGCCGGGTCCAAGTCGTCTTTGTCAAGGACGGGTCCGTCCTGCAGCGCCTTTAGGTGCAGAGCCACGGTTTGGGAGTCCCCCCGCACCACCGGTCCGGACAGCCCCGCTTCCCCCTCCCGGAAAGCTCTTTCAAAAGCGGCCTTAAACAATGGCTCCGCAAAGGCTGCCGGGTCGTCCAGACCCGCCATTCGCAGCGCTCGCAAGGCTTGGGACACCAAGATTACTAAGTGATTCGCCCCGTGCGCTAAAGCCGCGTGGTACAGGGGACGTGCCGAGTCAGGCAACACGTGCGGTACCCCGCCGAGGTCCAAAACTAGAGCTTGAGCCACGGCCAGCAATGCCCGCGGAGCATTGACTGCCCAATGAGTTCCCGGCAAACGCTGCAAATCCAAGGACGTACCGGAAAACGTTTGCGCCGGGTGCAGCGCTAGGGGAATGGCTCCCGCTGCGGCGGCAGGCTGCAAAACATCCAATCCGTGAGCCCCGGACACGTGAGCGACCAGCTGACCCGCTCGAAACGCTTGGGACTGGGCTAATTCCGTAACCTGAGGGGCGATTTCTTGATCCCGCACGGTAAACAGCACGAGGTCGCAATCGGGCACCAGCTGTGCCGGCGGCACCACCGCAACACCGGGGAGGATGGCGTCCACCCGCTCTTGGGAAGTCTGCGAACGTGCCGAAACTCCCACTAAAGTGTGTCCCGCCTGTGTGAACGCGGCGGCCAGGATGGGGCCGACCGCACCCATGCCGATAACGCCTACTCGCAGAGCCGGGCTGGGACTCCCACCAATTTCAGACATGACACTATCGTAAACCACCTACACCACGGGTAACCCGGCGTAAACCCGTAGCGCCCAAACCAGACTTTCCCAACCCAGCGAGTTGCCAGGGACTCGTGAATTCAGAGAATCTCCGGACTATTCGACGGGAAATCCGCTCCAAGCTGCACCCAGCACTACCTTTTGCCGTTAAGATGTATGTATGGAGTGTTGTGTCTCCTAACTGGCACGACAAATTGAACACGTTGGTTAACGAGGATGGTTATGGAACCTGCAGTGAGCGAAGCACGACTTTTGGTCGTGGATGACGAACCCAATATTCGCGACCTTTTAGCGTCTTCCCTGCGTTTCGCGGGATACGACGTCTTAAGCGCCGGGGATGGCACCGAGGCCTTACGCCTAGCCACAACGGAGAAACCCGATTTGGTCATTTTGGATGTCATGTTGCCGGACATGGACGGCTTTACCGTGACCCGTAAGCTGCGGGCTTCCGGAGTTGATATGCCGATTCTGTTCCTGACCGCCAAGGACGATATGCGCGATAAGGTCGAGGGTCTGCAGGCTGGCGGTGATGATTACGTCACCAAGCCTTTCGGTCTGGAGGAAGTTGTAGCGCGTATCAACGCTATTTTGCGTCGCACCAAGCGCTCCGCGGTGGAACAACCGCTGCTGCGCGTGGCTGACCTGGAGCTGGACGACAACCTCTACGAAGTGCATCGTGGCGGTCGTCTCATCGACCTGTCACCCACCGAGTTCAAACTGTTGCGTTACCTCATGGTTAACGAAGGCCGTGTGGTTTCAAAGACGCAAATCCTCGACCACGTGTGGGAATACGATTGGGAAGGCGATGCCGCCATCGTTGAATCTTACATTTCCTACCTGCGTCGCAAGCTCGACGCCCCGGACGAAAACGGCAAGATTCCGCCTTCGCTCATCCAGACGCGTCGCGGTGTCGGTTACCTATTGCGGGATCCCAACGAGTAGTTTTTGGCGGTTTACCGCCGCTGCGAACGGCACAAGCCCGCGGCAGAGGTGAGCCATTTCTTTGCCGCCCGGTGGAACGGGCTGCCGAATAGTACCCAAGTCAGATGAGGAGTGGTAAGTGCGTGGAATAGGGAAACTGTGGACCTCCCTGGCTTTGGCCACGCGGCTGACCATCATTTTTGCCGTCGCTTTGGTTACGGCGCTGTCTTTGGCTGGCACCGTAACGGTACTTTCGCTTTCGTCGTACCTGACCAGCCAGCAGGACGCCCAGCTTTCCGCGGCCGCGAGGGTTATGGGCCCCAACGCCGCGAATCTCTCGGACACCACGGTGTTTTCCAACAATATGCCCAGTGATTACTACATCTACGTGCAGTTTGTGGGCTCTATGCACCGCACGGATCGCGAATTTATCACCCCGGCAACTAAGAACGAATCAGGCATTCCCCAACGGCAATACCTGCCAAAAAAAGCTGACATCCCGACGATAAACAACACTTCTTCGCTGGTCATGCCCGGAACTACGGTCCCTTCCACCAAGGCCGGTCAAAAGTGGCGGGTTCTGTCGATTTTGTTGACTTCACAGGGCAAAGTCGCCGGAGCCGCGACTGTCGGTCTGTCGATGACACCGCAGCGCAATATGCTCCAGGCCATCATTTTCACCATCTCAATCTCGACTTTGATTATCGCCATCATCGGCACTCTGATGACAAACTACCTGGTAGGGCGCGCTTTCCGGCCTCTGCATGAGATTGAGGGGGTCGCGAACAAGATTGCGGCCGGGGATTTGACCCAACGTGTTAAGAAAGCTCCTACCACCACCGAAGTGGGTTCCCTAGCGAACTCTATGAACGTGATGCTTTCCAACTTAGAACAGGCGTTCTCAGCGGTGGAGCTGTCCGAACGCAAGATGCGACGTTTCGTCTCTGATGCATCCCACGAGCTGCGCACCCCCACCGCCGCGATTCGCGGTTACGCGGAACTGTCGCGCATGGGCGGAGTGGGCCCGGAGCGTCAGGCGGAGGTTATGGCCCGCATCGAGTCTGAGGCCACCCGCATGGGCAACATGGTGCAAGACTTGCTGACGTTGGCGCGATTGGACGAACACCGTCCGATGACCTTTGAACGCACCGATATTACCGCTTTGGCGCGGAACTCTCTGTCGGATATGGCCGTGTTGGATCCGGAACGCGACATGCAGTTGCTGAACATGGAAGATGAGACGCTGGAGGAAGTTTACAGTGTCTATGCAACCGTGGATGCGGAAAAAATTTCCCAGGTCATTACCAATTTGCTAACTAACGTGCGTCAGCACACTCCGGCGAACACCCCCGTCGAGGTGGTGGTGGGTTACCATATGTGGCCTGATGAAACCGGAGTCCCCCTTAAGAATGCCGCGGCTTCAAAGATTCCCGCTTTCCAGCGTTGTGCGGTCATAGAGATTCGTGACCACGGTCCGGGGGTAGCTCCAGAAGACGCCAAAAAGGTCTTTGAACGTTTCTACCGTTCCGACACGTCACGAGTGCGGACCACGGGCGGTACCGGACTGGGTTTGGCTATTGTTTCCGGTATCGTTTCTGCTCACAACGGTACGGTGGCGATGCTCCAGACTCCCGGCGGTGGTGCCACGGTACGAATCAAGCTGCCATGCCAGGCTTCACATGTAGATTCTGAAGGCGAGAACAAAAATCCGGCCGCGAAGTTCGCTGCGGCTTCTGCCGCGATTAACAAAGCTTCCAGCGTCAAGGAAAGTTCCCGGCAGGCTCCCGCCCCCGCTCGGACAGTGCCGACCAGCGTCCCGCAGCCACCGCGCATGCCTGTCGTCAGGCCGGTGCCCCCGGTAGCGCGACCTGCCGTACCCACCCCGACGGTACAGCCAGCTCCTACTGCGGTGCCTTCCCCTCGACCTCCTGCCAAGCCGGTTCCCAAACCGAAGGTGGTTCCCCCGCCTCCGCCTCCGCCGCGTTCTGCCTAAGTTCAGGCATTTTTCGACACCTACGTGAGGGTTTCAGGCCGTGGTGTGTACCGTCCAGAGCTTCGGTTTTAGGCGAAAATCGTTACTACCGGGATAAACAGATATACTTGGTGGGTTGCTTTGGGTTTCCCCAAGCTGGCAGAGGATGATGTGTATGGCCGAGATGATACCGGCTTGGTTATTGGCGGGTTTTGCCCGTGCTGTTGCCGCTGAAGGCGGTACGGCTCCGCGGGACGTAGCCCAATCCGTAGGCACCGAGTTGGCCCAGCGGTGGATGGATCCGCAGCGCCATTTTCATAACCTGGAATATCTCAAAGCCACCCTGGAAAACGTTGATATTCTCAGTGAACAGGCTCGTGACGTGGACGCTATCCGCCTGGCTGTGTGGTATCACGGTGCGATTTTTGACGTTTCCGAAGCGGCGGTGGAGCGTGGGGAAGCGGGACTGAATGTGTTGAGTTCAGCTGACTATGCTGCTGATTCTTTGGCTGAGCTGGGCGTTCCTGAGGCACAGATTGAAAAAATCACGGATCTTATCCGCGGTTTACATCGCCATCAGGCGGTTGACGATATTGACGCCCAGGTGCTTTCCGACGCGGATTTGTCCATATTGGCTGCGGATCCGCAAGAGTATCTCGAGTACTTGCGGGCCATTCGCCGCGAGTACGCTGCCTACGACGAGGCTCGTTTTATTTCTGCCCGTTCCAAAGTCATCGGTAGTCTGCTGAACCGTCCGCAACTGTTTTGGACGCACGGGGCAGCGGGTTGGGAAGAACAAGCCCGCGAAAACTTGAGGGCAGAACTGGAACGTTTGGAAAAAACCGGCACCGCCGGATTAGAGATTGCCGGGGCAGAGACTGACCCTGCCATCCGGACTGGCATGATTCCCGCCGCGGCACCGGCAACGGAGCAGTCCCCCACCCCCGGGGAAGGCGTTGCGGCAGTTCCTGGCACCAAACCGGAAACCGGGGACCTGTCTGAAACCGTTCCGAGGGCTGCAGATGCGGATGATGTCGACGAACCCGACGAGATTAACCCTTATGCCCCTCCGGATGAGGCGGATTTGGGCTCGACCCTCGAAAACGTCGCCGAAGCCATGGATACGATGGTCATGAAAGCGCTTAAACCGTCTGAAGTTGGCCTCAAACCCCGCTCTGACGTGCAGGAATAAGGTTTTCCACAGGGTGCACAATTTCGGGGTTTTCCACAGGTAGATTTTTTGTGACTGGGCACCCTACGCGCATTGCCTTAGTTTGAGAGTGTGAAAACCAAAGTTTGGTTTTCCCGCGCTTTAAATGTTTCAAACGAAAGGAACCACCATGCAATTTCAAGTTGATAGCGATGCCGTAGCAGCTGCCGGCGCCCAAACTCGTGCCTGTGCTGAGGAAGTCAGCACCCAGGTTTCAGCGATGATGGCGAATCTGACCACCCTGCAGGAATCTTGGACGGGTGCCGCGTCCGGAGCTTTCGCGGCTCTCGCGGCTCAATGGCGTGCCACTCAGGCTACCGTGGAGGATAACCTCCGCCAGATTGGTTTGCAGCTGGATACCGCCTCCGCAAACTACGCCGAAACGGAATCGAACGCCACCGCGCTGTTTGCCGGAGCGTAAAACAGTTCGGTTACATCGCAGATCCCAAAATGTAAGAACTGAGAGACTCCTTGGAAGTCTCTCAGTTCTTAACGATGTATGGATTTTGCAAAAGGGTGTTGCCGCGGTTTAGCGGTTCAGGCCCAGGTTGATTTTCTTTCCGGTCACGATGGAAATCACGACCGCAGCCGCAACCCCGGCGCCCACGCACAGCAGCATGATAAAGATGAAGGAAACCACGCCGGGAATCGAGTCAATCGGGGAGGACACGAAAGCTTGCGGCGCATTCGCGTTGATTGCCGAGATGGAGGTCTTAGTTTTCCCGGTGGCATTTGCGGGAGCCTGCGGGGCCACATTGGCGTGAATCTGAGGTTCCGCGTTAGCTACGGAAGCCGGAGCCTGGGGGTACATGACTTCAGGTCCAGCCGGGACATCAACGTCATTGCCGCCCGCGTTTAGTTCCGCGGTGGAAGGAGCCGTAGGGGCGGGAGATGCCGGGTTGACCACTACGTCGGAGGCGCCAGAGGGCATTGAATCGAGGTTCACGTGCTCCATCACCGTTCCGGCGGAGTCTTCGGATGCGTTCGGGGAAGGCAAATTTTCTGCGTACGCTGCCGGGGCGAAAGCCAATCCCAGCACCAGCGCCGCTGCCGTAATCAAAAACTTTTTCATCGCGTCCTGCCTCAGTTTCGAATTGCTATGTACAGGGTTTTCCCAGTTCCTCACCACACGATTTTCCCAGGTTCCAAACCTAGAAATCCTTGCGGTTGTTAGTTAACATTGTAACCTCTAAAACATTTATCGGTAACCCCCCAGGTTTCATTAGGACTTTTTTCGGCTTTTTTGGGTAAATCTCAAGGTTTTTTCCGGTAGTTTTCCAATCCTTTGTAACAACATTCTCATCTTTGCCCGCTCCACCGTGCCGCCGAGCTGACAAGCACGCGACCGACACACGTTCAGGAGAACAGTAAAAAACCATCGAGGCGATCCCCTGAAAGCAGGGAATCGCCCCGATGAAAGTTATAAACAACTCGAACGGTTCAGTACCGCTTTAGTACATGCCGCCCATGTCGTCGCCAGCCGGAGCCGGTGCCGGAGCCGGAGGCTCGGGCTTGTCAGCCACCACCGCTTCGGTGGTCAGGAACAGACCCGCGATAGAGGCCGCGTTCTGCAGAGCGGAACGAGTCACCTTCACCGGGTCAGCCACCTTGGCTTCCAACAAATCTTCGTACTCGCCGGTGGCGGCATTCAGACCCTGACCCTTGGGCAGGTGACGGACCTTTTCAGCCACAACCCCGCCTTCCATACCAGCGTTAGCCGCGATCTGCTTCAGCGGGGATTCCACTGCCACCCGCACGATGGCGGCACCGGTCGCTTCGTCGCCTTCCAGCTGCAGATCCTTGAAAGCCTCCGTGGCAGCCTGAATCAGAGCCACGCCGCCGCCGGGAACCAAGCCTTCTTCCTTGGCAGCCTTCGCGTTGCGCACAGCATCCTCGATGCGGTGCTTGCGTTCTTTCAGCTCCACCTCGGTAGCGGCGCCAGACTTGATGACGGCCACACCACCGGACAACTTCGCCAAGCGCTCCTGGAGCTTCTCACGGTCGTAGTCGGAATCGGTCTTTTCGATTTCCTGACGAATCTGGCGAATGCGGGCCGCCAGGGCGTCCTTGTCGCCAGCGCCGTCCACGATGGTGGTGTCGTCCTTGGTGACAACGACCTTGCGGGCGGTACCCAGCACTTCCAGACCCACGTTCTCCAGCTTCAGACCGAGGTCCTCGCTGACGACCTGGGCGCCGGTGAGGATAGCCATATCCTGGAGCATAGCCTTACGACGATCACCGAAACCGGGCGCCTTCACCGCGACGACCTTCAGCGCGCCGCGGATACGGTTCAGCACCAGGGTAGCCAGCGCTTCGCCTTCGATGTCCTCGGCAATAATGGCTACCGGCTTGCCGGCCTGCATAACCTTTTCCAGCAGCGGCACCAAGTCCTTGATGGAGGAAATCTTGGTATCCACCAGCAGGACGTAGGTGTCCTCCAGAGCGGCTTCCTGACGGTCCGCATCGGTTACAAAGTAAGGGGAAATGTAGCCACGATCGAAACGCATGCCCTCGGTGACCTCAAGGTTCAGGCCGAAAGTGTTGGATTCTTCCACAGTGATGACGCCCTCTTGGCCGACCTTTTCCATAGCCTCGGCAATCATTTCGCCGATAGTTTCGTCAGCGGCCGAAATCGAGGCGGTCGCAGCGATTTGTTCCTTGGTCTTAACTTCCACCGCGTCGGCGAGCAAACGAGCCACCACCGCGTCCACGGCCTTCTCGATACCGTGGCGCAACGCAATCGGGTTCGCGCCCGCAGCTACGTTGCGCAGACCTTCCTTCACGATAGCCTGAGCCAAAACGGTCGCCGTAGTGGTACCGTCACCAGCCACGTCGTCAGTCTTCTTGGCGACTTCCTTAACCAGCTCTGCGCCAATCTTTTCGTAGGGGTCAGCCAGGTCAATTTCCTTAGCGATAGACACGCCGTCATTAGTAATGGTCGGGGCGCCCCACTTCTTTTCCAACACCACGTTGCGGCCCTTGGGTCCCAAGGTTACCTTGACGGTGTCAGCCAACAAATCCAGTCCGCGTTCCATGCCGCGACGGGCTTCTTCTGCAAAGGCAATCATTTTTGCCATTTATTACAACCTCCGCTTTTATAAGGTTCATGTGCGGCGAATGCCCGCGACGGACGGCTGGGGTTGTGGCGGTTCACGTCTCCGCGCGACCTGCAGCCTCATTCACCAACTTGTCACTCTGACATTGAGAGTGCTAACTCAATCTTGGCACTCTCGCCCCTAGAGTGCAAGTTTTAAACGTACGAGCCCGCGCCACGATGCTGTGCAAAAATGACTGACCCGGCTGGCTTTAAAGCCTGCCGACCAGCACAACCTGAATCTTGTCCAGGCCATCTTTGGGCACAATCATGTCGATATTCAAGACGCGCTGCACCTCGCGCGCTTCCGCCTCGCGGTCGGAGGGGTAATAGATGGTGTTTACTGCGGGTTTGGTGCCCTGGAAGTTATCGGCAGACACTTTCGTAAAGCCATCCGCTGCCACTTTGTCCTTGATTTTTGCAGCCAGTCCGTTGATTCCCGAAGCGTTCAAGACACTCACGTTGATACTTTTATCGGCAGAAGGCGGCTCGGTCGTTTTTTCCGCAGCGGGCGGAGTAGTTTTGGTCGGTTCCTCGCTGGGTTCGACACTTTCTGTGGGTTCTTCGCCGGGTTTTTCGGTTTCAGAAGGACTCGGGGTCGCCGCGGTGTTTGGGGTTTGGCTCACCTGTGGCTGAGTCGCCGCATCGTTGGCAGTTGAGGGGTGCGACCCTATCAGGAGCAGCATGGCCCATGCCAACAAGGGCGCGGCAATAATCACGATGACAAAAGGCAAAAAGCCGTGCCACCAGGGCTGACCAGGCCGGTGCGCGCCCTGGGGCAAGTTTTTCCCAATCCGGTCGAATTCGTCCTCGGGGTATCGTGCTTCATCCACGTGTCTAGCTTACGGATTGCGTCGGTTTCCGAGCTGTTCCCACGCCGTTAATCCAACGAAAAGGTGAGAAAAACAGGTTCTTGACCGGTCGTTCACGGCAGGTGCCAATCCACCGGCTGGCCGCCCTGGGCAACCAACAGTTCATTGGCTCGTGAAAAGGGACGGGAACCAAAGAATCCTCGTGACGCTGAAAGCGGGGAGGGGTGGACGGATTCGAGGCAAGGTACACGGGGCATAAACTCTTTGGTTTTGCGCGCATCGGCACCCCACAAAATCGCGACTAGCGGCAGCCCTTGGGTGGCGTGATGATTGGCGAGTTGGCGGATGGCGAACTCGGTAATGGCTTCCCAGCCTTGGCCTCGGTGGGAGGCGGGTTTGCCTGGCTGTACAGTCAAAGCCCGGTTTAGCAGCATGACTCCTTGATTCGCCCAGGGTCGCAAATCCCCCGAAGTTGGCAGGGGCAGGCCTAAATCTTGGTGCAGTTCTTTAAAAATATTAACCAGCGAACGCGGAATTTCTGTACCAGGCATTACAGAAAATGACAGTCCCATGGCGTGACCGGGGGTGGGATAGGGGTCTTGGCCGACAATCAGGACTTTCACCTGCGACAAAGGGTACTGAAAGGCGTGAAATACATTTTCTCCAGCTGGGAAATATCCCCGACCCGCCGCCAGTTCAGCGCGCAGAAAGTCTCCCATCGCGTGAATCTGGTCCTCAACCGGAGCCATAGTTTGCGCCCAGTCCGAGGACATAATCCGTTCCAGTCCACCGCGATTCTCCCCTGAATGCATCGCCTGTTCCCTACATATCCAAGGCTAAATCGAGAATCGGCGCGCTGTGCGTGAGGGCTCCCACGGAGATGTAGTCCACTCCGCTGCCGGCCGTCGCCGCCGCGTCGCGCAGCGTCAAACCCCCGCTGGCCTCAGTTTTCACTCCGTGTGGGGCGGCGATTGCCACCGCTTTAGCCATGGTTTCCGGGCTCATATTATCCAGCAGAATCAGCCCTACCCCGAGATTCGTCGCCTCCCGAACCTGTTCCAAAGTGTCGCATTCAACTTCCAGGGGAATCTGGGGGGCATAGGCCCGTACCGCCTGCACCGCGGCGGCCAACGAACCGGCTGCGGCAATGTGGTTGTCTTTAATGAGTGCCGCGTCCCCCAGCCCCATTCGGTGATTTTCCCCACCACCGCAACGCACCGCGTACTTTTGCAGCACGCGCATGCCGGGAATCGTTTTGCGCGTGTCACGCACCCGTGCTTTTGTACCTGTCGTTCCACTCTCGCCGGAGGCAGCAGCAATAGCATCCACGTAAGCCGCCACCGCGGTCGCCACGCCGCTGAGCTGACTGGCCAGGTTCAACAGGGTCCTCTCGGCGGTCAGCATAGTCCTGGCACCAGCGGTTATCTCTAAAATGACATCGCCCGGCTCGACCCGTGCTCCGTCCTGGCGGCGCATCGTGACCCGCGGTGTGGGGGCGCCGGTCTTTTGCGCCAGCACGAAAGGCACCGCGGCGGCGATAGGAACCCCCGCCAGGCATCCCGGCTCGCGAGCTACCATCCGGGCTTGTACCGTGAGGGAGTGATCAAAAATGGCATCCGTGGTGACGTCCGGCCCATAAGCCAAGTCTTCGTCCAAAGTCGCTTCAATAAAGTCCGTGACCTGGCGCGAATCTAACTTCGCTGCCGCTAAAGCGCTGGTGATTTCTTGTGGTAACATCTTCTCTCTCCTTTATCGTGTCTGGCTCGCGCCGTGAGTTCAGACCGGAGTCTCGCTGACTTCCAGGGAGGTTCCGTCTGAGCCCAGCTGAACCTCCAGATGCTTGCGCCACTCCTCGCGACGGTGCGGGAAATCCGTTCGCCGGTGGGTGCCGCGGGATTCTTCTCTGGCCAAGGCCGGTGCCACCAGGGCTCGGGCTACCAGCGTGGCGTGGGGGGACAGATTCTCCAGTTCACGCTGAGCCCGCTGCAAGCCGGCGCGATCGCGCAGCACGTAGACATCGCGGCTCATGATTTCTTGGATTTTTTCCAGTACCGTCGGCTCCATGACCACCGGCTGAGGAATCGCTGCCGGTTTCGCCACCGGGCGCCGACGCAGCTGTGGCAGGTCCACTTCCGCCAACTGCTTGGCAACTAAACTGCCCATGACCAGGGCCTCCGTCAGGGAGTTGGAAGCTAGACGGTTCGCGCCCTGTACCCCGGTACACGCTACTTCTCCAATGGCATAGAGCCCCGCCACGTTCGTCTGACCGCTCATGGTGGCCGCGATTCCGCCGCAATAGTAGTGGGCTCCGGGCCGAACCGGAATGGGCTCGGTGATGGGGTCTACCCCGCGGCTGGAAACCAGTTCATAGATGGTGGGGAACATTTCTTTCCATTTCTGTGCCCCGAAACTGGTGGCATCCAGGTAAAGGTGATCCAAACCGTGAGCCACCATATATTCCTGTTCCGCCGCCGAAACCACGTCACGCGGCGCCAGGTCCTCTTGGGGATGAACCCCGCGCATGACCCGGTTGCCCTGCCCGTCCACCAGGAAAGCACCTTCCCCGCGCACCGCTTCGGACACGAGCACCCCTCGGTCGCCCTTAACTTTAACGGGCGGTACAAAAATGGTGGGGTGGAACTGCATGAATTCGAGGTCGCGGCCGATGGCTCCGGCGCGCAGGGCTGCTGCCAAACCGACCCCGTTGACGACTGCCGGGTTCGTGGTCGCGTTCCACAGCTGGCCGATTCCGCCGGTAGCGAGGATGACCGCAAAAGCGGAAACGACCCCGAATCCGCGTCGGGAATCCCTTACCGTGGCGCCGCAGGCGCGGCCGTCTCTATCGACCAGGACATCACACAACTCGCAGTCTTCCAGGACTTTCAGTTCACCTTGTCCGCCGGTGTTCCAGGTCGCTCCGTCCATGGCGGCAACATTTTTTGCCAGCGTAATCTCGATTTCGTGACCCGAAGCGTCCCCGTTGGAGTGCAGGATGCGCCGCGCGGAATGCCCCCCTTCCAGGTGCAGGTCGATTTCCCCGGCTGCGTTGCGGTCGAAGCGCGCTCCGATACTCATCATCCACTGCAGGGCTCGCGGGGCTTCCTGAACCAGGGTGCGTACTGCCGTCTGGCTGCACAAGCCCGCTCCCGCCACAATGGTGTCTTCGTAGTGGGCTTCGGGGGTGTCTTGCCGATGGACCGGGGTCGTCATTGTCCAGTTGACATCCATGGGAGTGCGTTCCAGTGTCTAGTGCTGCTGGGGCGAGGCGGTTTTGCCGATGGCAATCATGCGCCGCACACTGGCTCGGGCACGCGCGGCGATATCTTCGTCCACAAAGACTTCGTCGCGACCGTTTTCCAAGCAGCTGACCAAGTTTTCCAAAGTGGTTTGGTTCATGTACGGGCAGGCCGCCTGGGGCATGACCGGTTCAAAAGTGACCTCTGGATTGGCTTTGCGCAGCGGGTGAAGCATCCCGACCTCGGTGGCGACCAGCACTCGCGAACCTTTCGGGGCTTTTTTCGCCTCCGAGAGCATTCCGCCAGTGGAAAGCACCTTGACCTTCTCCGGACTGAGCTTGCCGGCCTCAATGAGGTCCACGGCCGCCTGAGTACCACCGCATTCGGGGTGAATATACACATCCGCATCCCCCGCGGCAAGGATTCCTCGCATCAAAATGTCGGGGGTCATCGCGGCATGAACATGGCAGGCACCGTCCCAGGTCACCAGGTTTTTCCGATCGGTCACGCGCCGCACGTGCGCTCCCAGGTTGCGGTCGGGGCAAAACAGAATCTCGGTTTGAGCCGGAATCGAGTTCACCACGTCAATAGCGTTGGCCGAAGTGCAGCAAACATCGGTTTCCGCTTTCACCGCGGCGGTGGTGTTCACGTAACTGACCACGACCGCACCGGGATGTGCGGCTTTCCACTCCCGCAGCTGTTCGGCAGTGATGCAATCCGCCAGCGAACATCCCGCGGTGGCGTCAGGAATCAACACCCGCTTTTGCGGGGAGAGGATTTTGGCGGTTTCCGCCATGAAGTGTACGCCGGCGAACACGATGGTGCCCTGCGGGGCTTCTGCAGCTAAACGGGACAGAGCCAGGGAGTCCCCGGTGAAATCCGCCACGTCTTGAACTTCGCCGGATTGGTAGTTATGAGCCAGAATCACGGCATCTTTTTCCTGGGCCAGCTGGCGGATACGTTTTTGGAGGTCTTGAGTTTCTGTGGCGCTTCGAGTCATGATGCTAGCTTTCCTTCCTGAAGTTTCCCGGACGGCTTGCCTGACACAGCCCGCGAAGATTCGAGTCACTTTCGTAATAACATTGCTTCCGATTATAGAACCCTTTATAACCGGCTTTTTCACCAGGGCGGGTGAAGGGAATGAACTGGCTTTGTCGCGCAGGCAAATTTATGGGAAAATTGGACAACCGCCACTTTAGCTCAGTTGGTAGAGCACCCGCCTTGTAAGCGGACGGTCAACAGTTCGAGTCTGTTAAGTGGCTCCATTCAGCCGGTTTCCCCGAGTGGCTCTCAGTAGCACCTCAGCCCAAGATGAAAGCCGCCGCCGCGAGCCCCAGCAGCAACATCCCCAGGATGAGACGACGCACTGGGGTGGGCAAAGCCGCCCGCAGCACCCGCCGGGCGCCAATCCGCAGCGGAACGCTGAGCGGAATCCACCACGCCACCAGCAACGCCGCCCCGGACAGGGCTTGTGCGATATAAACCCTTTTTGGAACGATTGTTCCAAAAAGGGTAACGGTGTCGGGCAGTTCGGTGGGCAGCGTTGTCGTGTTGCCGCCCAGGATTTCTCCCGCCAGAAACAGCGCGGCTGCCACGATGACGGCGGCTGGTAGGGTGCTGACCAAGCCTTTGATGAACGCTCCGGGCAAGGAAAAAATTTTTCGGGTGGAAC
>QWCJ01000157.1_pt1 | contig 27760 bp, 26 predicted proteins | sample 1972501 | NCBI WGS metagenome assembly QWCJ01 (sample SAMN09866711, study PRJNA288562) | Human vaginal metagenome isolate term2_vaginal, whole genome shotgun... | isolation source: vagina | host: Homo sapiens | place: USA: California
CATTTCCATCTTTGGGCTGGTGCCGGCAGGCTGGGCGTAGCACCGGCTTTTAGACGCGACACCCGCCTACTTGCCAAAGTTCTGGCCAGATCTTGAGGCTGGGGCGACAACTTTGGCAGATCGGGCAGTTGTGGCTCAGACCTAGTTGCAGATCGTGCCGAAAAGACGGAAAGGCTGGGCAGCTCCAGGAATTTGGAGCGGCCCAGCCTTTCGGCGTGCGGCCTAGGCTATGGCCTAGAAGATGCCGTGGTCATGAAGTGCCTCGTCATCGGAGGGGACCTCAGAGATGGCATCCCACATCTCAACGAGCTTGCCGTCCTCGACGCGCCACAGCTCGCAATAGGAATGGCGCGCACCAGCGATGCTGCCTTCGGAATGGGTTAGAACGAACTGTCCTTGTGCAACCGTGCGGTGGATGCGCTCATACTCCAGCCCCTCGCCGTCTTCCTTCAGCTTGGTGAGGAAATCGACGCAGTTCTGGGCACCATCGGCGATATCAGGGGAGTGCTGGGCAAACTGATCATCGCGGGTGTTGTCGATGAAGCCGGAGTAATCAGCGCCGATGAGCGAGCGGGTGAAGAACTCGATGACGAACTCTCGGTTCTGCTCGGTGAGGCTCTCATCTCCGATCTCGGTAGCGCCATCGAGCTGCGTGCGGCCGCTTGCGTTCGGTTCTGCTAGGGGAACGAGGTTGTCCCAGTGCTCGACAATCTTGTCGCCCTCGACGCGGTAGATATCGAAACCGACGAAGGGCTCATCCTCGATGCCGTCGAAGCGGCCATGCAAAGCGACGAGGCCGTTGGCTTCATCGGCAATCACCCGGGCGTTGGTGTACTTCAGGCCCTCTCCCAGATCCGCGACAAACTTCTTGAGCCCTTCTGCATCATCAGCGATGAGGGGAGAGTGCTCCACGAAGTTGTCGGCGAAGTGCTTGTCCAGGACGGAGGTCTCGTGGCCATCGAAAAGCGCAGTGTGAACCTCGAGGACAAAGTTTCCTAGTGACGTCATGGAATCTCCTTAGTTGGCCACGAAGTAAGTGCGCTTGTTGACGAATTCATCCATGCCGTAGGGGCCCAGCTCGCGACCGTAACCGGAGTTCTTCACACCACCGAAGGGGACCTCGGCGCCCTCGGCCGCGTAGGTGTTGACGTTGGACATGCCGACCTCTAGGCGCTGGGCAATCTTCTCGGCGCGCTCGACGTCCTTGGAGAAGACGCAACCGCCCAGGCCGTACTGGGTGTCGTTGGCCAGCTCGAGGGCCTCTTCGTCGCTGCTGACCTTGAACACGGTGGCCACGGGGCCGAAGAGCTCTTCGTAGTAGACATCAGAGCCAACCGGAACATCGGTCAGTACGGCGGGGCTGAAGTAGGAGGACTTCTCATCCACGAGCTCGCCGCCGACGTGCAGGGTGGCGCCGGCCGCCACAGTGCGGTCGATCTGATCCTTGAGGTTTTCTGCCGCGCTGCGCGAAGACAATGGGGTGTAGACGGTCTCGGAAGCCTCCTGCGGGGTACCCGGCTTCATGGCCTTTGCGAGCTCGACCAGCTCTGCGACGAACTCGTCGTAGATATCCTCCATCACGATCAGGCGCTTGTTGGAGTTGCATGCCTGGCCGGTGTTGTACATGCGGGTCTCCCACGCATCCTTGGCTGCCTGCTTGGCGTCATCGGTGTCGAGGATGACGTACGGGTCGGAGCCACCGAGCTCGAGTACCGCCTTCTTGAGGTTCTTCGCAGCCAGAGAGCCCACCGCAGCACCAGCGCGCTCGGACCCGGTGAGGGACACACCGCGCAGCTCCTTGTGCTCGATGATCTTCTCTGCCTGATCGTGGGTAGCGAAGATGTTGGTGTAGACGCCCTTGGGTACGCCGGCGTCATCCATGATCTTCTGGATGGCAAGCGCGGAGCGTGGGCAGATGGTGGCGTGCTTCAAGACGATGGTGTTGCCCAGCATCAGGTTCGGGGCAGCGAAGCGCGCAACCTGGTAGTAGGGGAAGTTCCACGGCATGATGCCAAGCAGAACACCGATGGGAAGGCGCTGAATGTAGCCCTTGCCGTCCATTTCGACGGGGATTTCCTCGTCGGCGGCGAACTTCGGGCCGTTGTCGGCATAGTAGCCAAAGATGGCGCCGCTGAACTCAGCCTCCTCAAGGCCCTCGGAGACCGGCTTGCCCATTTCGGTAGCGATGATCTCTGCGAGCTCATCCTTGCGCTCTTCGAAGAGCTCGGCAACGCGCGTGACTACCTTGGCGCGCTCCTCGATCGGGGTCTCGCGCCAGCTGAGGAATGCCTCGTGCGCGGAGTCGACAGCGGCCAGGACCTCCTGGTCAGTGGCGTGGTCAAAAGTCTCGAGAACCTCACCGGTAGCGGGGTTTTCTACGCGAAATCCGGACATTGCTTCATCCTCCAATGATTGAAGTGTGTATGGGTTGCGCCCCATTATGGGGCTGAATGTGATTTATTGCAAGGTGTTTGCCGTTTTATGCCATATATCTCAGTATGGGCTTATGGGGTACTTGGGCTGAGGGGGTGAAAGGAGGCCACCTAGCCCCGCCAAGGCTGAATCCCTGCGCGGCGCCAGGCCTCCAAGAACTGGGTGGTCTCGGCTTCGTCTGTAATGGACACGCGCACGCCCTCATCGAGGTAGCGGCGGATGACCACGCCTTCATCAAGCATCTTCGTTTCCACCTCTTCGGCATCTGGGCGCGGCAGCCAGACGAAGTTACCGTAGGACTTCTCGGCTCCCAGTTCCGCGCAGACGCGGTCGCGTTGTGCTTTGGTGATCTCGACGGCGTCGTCAAGCTCGTCGTGGCGTTTGAGCACCTCCACCGCGGCAGTTTCTGCCATGGCGGTCACCGTCAGCGGTAGGGAGAGTAGCCGCAGCGCATTGATGATTTCTTCGCCCGCCACCGCGTAGCCCACGCGCATGCCAGCCAAACCCCACGCCTTGGAGAAGGTGCGCACGCCGAGCAGGTTGGGATAGCGCTGGTATTCCTCCACCGAATCCGGGGTATCGGAGGCGTCGTTGTACTCCCAATAGGCCTCATCGAGCAGTACGACGACGTCTTGGGGCACCCGTTCCATGAAAGTGCGGAATTCACCGCGCGTGATGACGGTGCCCGTCGGGTTATTGGGATTGCACAGGATGATGAGCTTGGTCTTGTCTGTCAGTGCATCGAGCACTGCCTCCAGATCGACGCGGTAATCCTTCGTGAGCGGGACCAGAATTGGTTCCGCTCCGGCCATGCGCACGTACAGGGGATAGGCCTCGAAGCTGCGCCAGGGCACGATGACCTCATCGCCGGTGTGGCAGGAGGCCAAGATGGTGGCCTGCAGGATGGGCGTGGAACCCGCAGAGACGAAGATATTATCCGCCGGAACATCTAAGTAATTGCACAAGGCATTGGTGAGCTCCAAGCTGCCGGGCTGTTGGTAGCGGTTGGTGGTGCGGGCGGCGTCGGCAACCGCGGCAATGATGTCCTCGGCGGGAGGGAAGGGGACCTCGTTGGAGGAAAGTTTCAGGGCATTGGGGAAATCCTTGCCCACCTTGTACTCGGGGAAGCTTGAGAGATCACTACGGAGCATAATCACGTCCTTTCTAAATCATGTCCCAGATGGTCACGGCCATGATCAGCAGGCCCATGCCGAAGACGAAGTAGTTCCACGGGTCATTGCGGAATTGCTTGTACACGTCCAGTTTCTTGAACATGTACACCGGAACCAGATAGACGATGAACGCCACGAAGACACCGGAGACCACGGAAATCATCGAAATAATGGAGGGGTTAAAGATGGCAACTAGCGTGGTGCACACGAAGACGATGACATAGATGATGTTGAGCAGCGTGCGGTGCGAGACCTTTTCCGCCAGCTGTGGCGCGGCGTTCTTCAGCAGGTATTCCGTTCCCTCTTCGGTACCGAGCATGTGGCCGAAGTAGGAGGAAACGATGGCGCAGATGACCACGATGGGAGCCATGTAGGCCATGAACGGAGTGCCCGTGACGTTAGCGAAGTAGGAGAGCACCGGAATGTTTTGCTCGAGTGCCTCATTCATGCCGTCGGCGCCAAGTGCGAGGACGCAGGACCACACGAAGAACATGGTGAAGACGACGAGCAAGATGGCGGTGTAGAACTCCGTGCGGGAGACGCGCTTCTCGGTCTTCTCGCCGTACTGCGGCTGCATGTCGATGGCAAACTGCGAAAGCGCCGCCATGTGAGAGAAGGAGAAGACCAGCACCGGAAGGATGAGGAAGATGCCCTTGAGCATCTGGCCCCAGCCATCGGCACCATCGTCGAAATGGATGAAGCTGTGCAGGTCCCAGCGCGGAATGAGATAGATGGAGGTGATGGCCAGGGCGATAATCAGCGGGTAGACCAGCACCTGGGCCAGCCAGATCATTGGCTTGCGGCCGATGGCGAAGGCACCGGTCATCACGCCCACGCAGAGCATGGCCAGCAGCCACCGGTCGAGCGAGGGCCCACCCAGCTGGTTGACAATGAAGCTATCGACCGCGTTGGTGATGGAGACACCGTAGATGAGGACGGTGGAAAAGACCGTGATCCAATACAGCACCGCGAAGCCAATTCCTTGGCCTTTGCCCAGGTACTGCGAGACCAGCTCGAGGATGTCCTTGCCGTGGTCCTCTTTGGGTGCGCCCGCGACAATCCGTGCATAGGTGCGGTGCGAAAAGTACACCAACGGGAAGATGAAAACCGTGGCAAAGACCAGCGGCCAGAACCCGAAACCGCCGGCATTCAGCGGCAGGAAGAGGATGCCGGCACCGACGGCGGTACCGAAGAGCGTGATGATCCACGATGCGGTGGAGGCGGCGGGGCGCTGCTTGGCAGCGTCCCCCTCGCCCACAATGTGCTCGCCTTCCTTCAGCTCAGTGGTGGGCGGAGTGGATGGTGTTGGTGGAGTATTGGCAGAGCTCATGGTGAGCCTCCTCTATTCGATGGGCAGGGAGTGGTCCTGGTCGGTGATGACGTTGATGAGCGCCGGTACGCCGTCCTCGGTGATGGCACGCAAGGCCCGGGCTACCGCCTCTTGTGCCTGCGAGTCATCGGTGACGAGCTCGCCATGCGCGCCGAAGCCGCGGGCGACGGCCGCGAAATCCGGGTTTATAAGCTGCGTGCCGGAGACGCGGTCGGGGAAGTGCTTCTTCTGGTGATCGCGGATGGTTCCGAACTCGCCATTGGACATGACGATGATGAGGAAGGGCGCGCCGTACTGCAGCGCGGTGGCTAGCTCTTGGCCGTTCATGAGGTATTCGCCGTCGCCAGCAATGGTGACGACGGTGCGCTCCGGGAACTGCAATTTGGTGGCTACCGCGGCCGGGATGGAGTAGCCCATCGACCCGTTGCGCACGCTGAACTGGGAGGGGTAGACCTGCGAGCGCAGGAACTGCTGGGCCCAGATGCAGTGGTTGCCGGCGCCGAAAGTGTAGATGGAATCCTTGGGTAGCTGCTCGTGGAGTGCTGCGAGGATGGCCTCCATGTGGGCGGTGCCCTCGTTGCCCGGGCGGTAGTCCGCGGGCTCGGGAAGGGCGGCGAAGTCCAGATGGTTGGAGTGGGCGGTGTCGAACCACTCGTCGCGCTTATCCTTGCCCTCGACGCTGAGGCGGTCCAGCGTGTTAGCGAAGGCCACGGGGCTTGCCACGATGTGTTCTAGCAGCGCCACCGAGTGCCCGCGCAGGCCGGTATCGGGGTTGATGGCGATATTGCGTGCCTGCGGTGACTGGCGCAAGGTATAGCCGTCGGTAGGAACATCACCGAGAACGGCACCGACTTCGATGACCAGGGAGGCGGCTTCTAGGAGTTGCGCCGCGCGTGGATTACGTCCGTAGCCGAGCCAGCCGGCGTTGGCGGGGGAGTCGAAAGGCGCGCGGTCAGCGGCGCGGAAGTCCTGGATGACAGGGATACAGTGCTCTTCGGCGAAGCGAGTGATCTTCTCCGCGGCCTCCGGTGTCCAGCGCGGACCGCCGGCAAAAATGAGTGGTCGCTCTGCGCGGCTAAGTTCGCGGGAGAGGAGATCCAGGTGATCGTCGGAAAGCGCGCCTTCCGACACTGGGATGGGTGGGTGGATGCTGCCGGTGTACTCCTGGTGGAGAACATCCTCCGGCAGGCCCACGATGACGGGACCGGGGCGGCCCTGCTTGGCTTGGAAGAAAGCCTCGGCGACGACGCGGGAGGCGCGCGACGGATCATCGAGGACGAAGACCTGCTTGGCCTGGGTGCCGAACCAGGCCTTGGGGTCGAATTCCTGGAAGGACTCGCGGTCACGGTCGGAGGTGGGGATGAGCCCCACGAAGAGGACGAGCGGGGTGGCGTCCTGCCAGGCGGTGTGGATTCCCACGTAGGCGTTAGCCGCGCCGGGGCCGCGGGTGACCATGGCTACGCCGGGCTGGCCGGTGGCTTTGCCGTGGGCTTCGGCCATGTAGGTGGCGCCGCCTTCGTGGCGGCAGACGATGGCTTCGACGGGGGAATCGTAGAGTCCGTCCAACACGGGAAGGAAGCTTTCGCCGGGGACGAGGAATGCGCGGGGCACATCGTGTGCGGCAAGGGATGCGGCAATGGCGGCGCCGACATGTGACATGGAGAACCTCCTTGACTTTGTTGTGGTAATGGTCTCATTATTCTTTGCTGATGTCATGTTGTCTAATGTCTAGAAAGCTGGAAACCCATACCCTAAAGGCATGCGTCGTGGTAGAAGTGGGGGAATGGACATGGTGAAGGCCAAATATTTCCTTGCGGTGGCTGAGGCTGGCACGGTGACCGCTGCCGCGGCGCGCCTGGGTATTACCCAGCCGGCGCTGAGCCGCCAGCTGCGGCGCTTTGAAAAAGAGCTGGACCTGCAACTCTTCGTGCGGGCAGGGTCCTCACTAGTGCTTAGCGACGCTGCACATGCCCTCATCCCGACCTGCCGCCGCCTCCTCGCCGAATCCGCGCGCGCCGGGCAGGCGGTGGAGGCACTTCGCGCGGGCAGCATCCCGGCGCTGCGCGTGGCTGCTACGCCGACGACGATTTCTACACTGCTCGCCCCGTTTATAGAGGCCGCCGGCTCGTCGATTCCTCTGCTTACCACGACTCCGGTTACGCACTACGACGTCTTCGACGCGCTTGAAGGCTCAGCGGACATGGTGATTGCTACCATCCCGCCGGGAACTGACGTGGCCTCGCTGGCTTTGGGCACGATTCCGGTGCGCGCCTGGGTGCCGCCGACGCATCCGCTGGCGCTGGAATGCGCAGGTTCGACCAGCGTGGAAGTTGAGCGCTTGCTGCAGGAAAATGTGGCGCTGCCCTCGCGGCGCAGTGTGTCCCGCGGGGTGGTGGATTCCTTCGTGGGCACGGCCGGCTACGCCTTAGGCTCGCACGTGGAGTGCGATGATACGGCGACGCTATGCGCCTTGGCGCGTGCCGGACGTGCCGTAGCTTTAATGACGGAGCTGCAGCCGGCGCGGCTGGTGAGCTTTGATGTGGTGGACGGCGAGCGTGCTCTGGGCGGGGTTCCACTCGTGGCGGCTTGGTCCCCGGGCCACTTCGCGGGGCAGGAGATTGCGCAAATTGCTCGGCGGTTCCGCAGTTTTATTGCGGGGTCGCTTCGCTAGGGTCGGCTTAGTTTGCATTGGGCATAACTGCCGTTGTTGCCAAAGATCTGGCCGGGTGTACCCTTTATTTTCTCTCTACTTTGAAGTGGTCCTCTTTAGCTAAAGTTGCTTTCATGTTGAGGAGTTCGAATGCAGTACGAGGTAAGTCGGCCGAGTCAAAAGTAGCGGACATGCTGGAGCGCGCAGGAATTGCAACCAACCCGCTGACAGCGGACGATAACGGGTTAGACCTTAGCTGTCAGATCCCCACCCTTCCGCTCACCTCGAAGCAAAAACAAGACATAGAAACCGGATCGCAATTCGAATGGTTGATGAGCTTCGAAACAATAAATATTCAAGTTAAGTCCGGCGTTAGCTCTGTAATAGCGCGAGACCTGCTTGGTTGGGATGCGGCCAATAAGTCATCCCCACTGGGGGCGCGATTTATGGCGGTATGGCTAGAGCATAAAGATTCTGACTCTATATGGGTTTTCGATCCAGATGCGATTTCTTCAATAACTAAAAGCCTTCGTGCGGGTCAAAAGTCACTCACACTGTCTGCAAAAGCTTACAAGAATGCCGCAGTAGAGTTCGATTGCGCAAAGCCAGAAGTGCTCGGTCGATACCTATGGCTGTGGTCCAATTGCCCAGTAGCGCTCAAAGTCTGGGGGCAAGACATTTTTTACTGTGCTCGAATCCCTACATGGCCCACGCTCGATGAACTCGAAGATATTGCTTATGAATTCCTTCGATGGAAATGTCACGATAAAGGAACTTGGGCCCTTCAGGATCTTTATGACGCGGGCGGATCAAGCGCCGGTGACGCCTTGTTAGAATGCAGAAATATCTTTGAATCCTTTTACTCAAGTCAGGGCTTTGATGAGTATTTAAACAACCATGCTGAAGCAGCATCTACTGTCACAGATCGTCTTTTCTTTGGAGGCGATGTCTGGGCGGATCGCCAAAAACATCAGCATGAAGGAGCTGCTAACCAGTGGTGGACTCCACCAGCGGTTGATAGAAAGAGTGTAGTTGAGCAATTTAATAAGCTCTATAACTTCTTACTATCTGAGAATGAGTAGCTGAGTCTTTAAATGGAAAGAAATGCCAATTGCCTGACTACAGTTCGAAGTGAAAATAGTCCCCCAGGTCGGAAAGCAATAGAAGCACTATTGAAAAATGGCCGAATGTAATGGGGAACATGGGGCTAATAGCTTTTTAAACTTGCCTTTTCGTGTTTCTTAATGCCTCTTCTTATGGCTTTGACAGTCACGATCAGGACACCGTCTCTCTTTAGTCTGGATGGGGTGGATAATTGGAATCTTTCTCTATGGAAGGGCCCCTAATATGGAAGGGCCCTAAAACAGTTAGTTTTAATGATTAAATGGAGCATTTTCGCTGGATCCACGGATTTCCAGTTGGACCGGAAGGATTGTTTTAACAGCTGGGGTGGTGGGATCTTCGATTTGGTTCAGAAGTTTTTGGGCACCTAATCGCGCCATCTGATGACTATCTTGACGAACCGTGGTGAGATCCAATATAGGCCAGCCGGATTGATTTACATTGTCATAACCGATTACCCAGACATCTTCCGGCACAGACATGCCGGCGGCTTTGACTGCATTGAGAACACCGAAAGCCATATAATCATTGGCGCAGAAGAAGGCGTCGGGGGCTCCATGTTGATCGAGGAAATCACGGGTGACAGCAAATGATTCTTCAAAAGAGAATTCACCGTCGAGCACTGTAGGTGATTGCTGGCCTAATGCTTGTAAGCCTGTTTGGAAGCCGTTTAATCGTTCCATAGAGGTACTGGCGTGTGGGTTGCCCTGGATGAACACAAGTTGTTCTTTCCCATGCTGATGAAGATAATTTGCCACCAATTTCCCGCCACCATGGTTATCGCTAGTAACCGAATCGAAAGACCCCTTAGGGGCAGTGCGGTTGAGAAGAACGAGGGGAAGTCCTGTCTCAAAAATGCCTCGCATTTCTTGGGCGCCTTCATCCCAAGCAGATATAATCACACCGTCAACGCTTCTTTCTTGGAGAGCACGGATAGCATCGCGCTCATGTAAAGCTGAATCCCACACGATGACCCGAGATCCCGCCTTAGAAAACACTTGACTGAGGGTTTCGAAGATCTCTTGGAAAAAAGGATTGGACAACTCAGAAACAACGACCCCAATTGTTTTGGTGCGCTGAGTTTTCATTGCGATAGCACCGGAATGAGGGTGATATCCGAGAGCTTGGATCGCAGCTTGAACCCGCTCACGCGTTTTCTGCGACACGGATTCTGGGCGATTCAACACCCTGGATACGGTGGCCTGCGACACTCCGGCAGCCTGTGCCACATCTCTGCTGGTCGGCACCATCTTTTCCTTTCTCCATGTATGACTATCGAGCTTATCGAAACTAACGGATAACTGTCTTCTCGTGAGGTCATCGGCCGGGGGTAATTAAAACCCCTTGACAAACAGAATGTATACGTATACATTCTGCGTCACACTCCGACACTAGAGAGAGGACAGTCACATGGCTATTGTTCAGTCAACAGTTCTGAAAGCACCCGAGAAAACCGAGCCTTCCCGAAGCTCATCACCCCAGGTCCAGGAGGCGGTCAGCTCTGTGATTGCCGATATCCGCGCTCGTGGCGATGAGGCCGTACGTGAATATTCGCTAAAATTTGACAACTATGGCCCGGATTCTTTTCTGATCCAGGGCGAGCAGCTTCAGGAAATTTTGGACCGCGTACCCGAGCAGGTCATCAAAGATATTAAGTTTGTTCAAGATCAGGTCCGTAAGGTTGCTCAAGCACAGCTGCAGTCCATGGGTGAGTTTGAAATCGAAACTCTTCCAGGTGTCCACATTGGGCAGAAAAATGTCCCAATTGATTCCGCTGGTGCCTATGTTCCTGGTGGCAAATATCCACTCTTGGCCAGCGCGCATATGACCATCCTTACGGCCAAGGTTGCTGGAGTAAAACGCGTGGTTGCTTGCACTCCGCTGATCCAGGGGGAAATCCCAGATGCCACAGTGGCAGCTATGCACCTAGCTGGAGCTGATGAGATTTACTTGCTCGGCGGAATTCAAGCCATCGCAGCAATGGCGATCGGCACTGAGACAATTGAGCCAGTCAGTATCATCGCAGGTCCAGGCAACGCATTTGTTGCTGAAGCCAAGCGCCAGCTATTTGGCGAAGTGGGTATTGACCTGCTGGCCGGGCCAACTGAAACGCTCATCGTTGCTGATGAGACTACCGATCCATTCATCGCAGCTGTGGATTTACTCTCCCAAGCAGAGCATGGCCCGGATTCTCCGGCTGTGTTGATCTCCACTGATCAGGCTGTGGCGGAACAAACTCTCGATCACATTAATGAACTAATCCCTGAGATGCCGACGAAGGATTATGCAGAGGTTGCCTGGCGGGATTGGGGCGAAATACACGTCGTTGATTCCATTGAGGATGCTTTTTCTTTGGCGGATAAGTTTGCTTCTGAGCATGTTCAGATTCTCACTGCTTCGCCACGACGTGCGCTGGACGAGATGAAGCATTATGGTGCTTTGTTCCTCGGAGAGGGTACGTGTGTTTCTTATGGCGACAAGGTCATTGGTACTAACCATGTTCTGCCAACCCGTGGTGCCGCTCGTTATACCGGCGGCCTTTGGGTGGGTAAGTATGTTCGCACAATTACTTACCAGGAAGTTACCGATGAGGATTCTTCGGCGTTTTTCGGGGAACTGTGCGGACGGGCAGCTCGTGTTGAACATTTCGAAGGGCATGCCCGATCAGGAGATGTTCGCGCAGCTAAATACGCTGGTGCGGCCTTGACTTGGACCGATCACTCCTTCTGAGTGGCATAACAGAAAAGTAGGACAAGATGATTGGCTTCCTAGGACTCCTTGCGAGTCTTATTCTCCTCGTCGTTTTAACGATACGTGGGATGAACCTACTCATCGCCGCCCCATTGAGTGCCTTAGTGTTAGCCGTAGTCAGCGGGCTGCCACTGTTCCCCCAGTTAGTTGAATCTGACGAGGATAGCTTTGTAAGCACCTACATGGCCGGATTCTCTGGTTTTGTTGCTTCTTGGTTCCTGATGTTTTTGCTGGGGGCGATCTTCGGAAAAGTCATGGAGGACAGTAAATCAGCGGCCTCAGTCTCGGCTTGGCTAACCAAGAAATTCGGCGCTAAATACGCACTGGCCGCAGTTATAGGAGCCTGTGCGGTGCTGACCTATGGCGGAGTAAGCCTATTTGTCGTGGGCTTCACTGTCTTTCCCGTCGCTTTAAGTCTGTTCAAACTGGCTAACTACCCACGGCGGTTTATTCCTGCGGCTCTGGCCTTCGGTTCGGTAACGTTCACGATGACCTCTGCAGGGTCACCAGAGATCCAAAACTGGATCCCGATGGAGTATCTCGAAACTACTCCTTACGCAGGATGGGAAGTTAGTCTCATCGTGGCCATTACGATGGCCGTTGGTGGTTACTTTCTATTACACTATCTGGTTAAACGGGCAATATCTCAAGGTGAAGAGTTTGAGAGCAGGGCCGGCGATCCGAAAGAATACGATGGGCCACTACCAAATCCTGCACTATCTTTCTTACCTTTGTTGACAGTTCTCATCTTGTCTTTCATCTTCCATGATTCTTTAGGTACCAGCGCATTGATTGTCGCTTTAACAGGTGGGATTGCGCTCACTTGGCTGCTCAATCACAAGTACATGAGCTCTTTTTGGCGTGCGGCATCTGAAGGAACAACCGGAGCACTACTAGCGATCGCTAATACAGCTGCTGTCGTTGGTTTCGGTGCGATCGCTCGGGCGACCCCTGCATTCCAGGATGCGGTGGATGTGATGACGAATGTGCCAGGAGATCCCCTTATTGGAGGAGCCATTGCCGTCATTGTGATTGTGGCCCTGACTGGCTCTGCTTCCGGTGGATTGACAATTGCACTGCCTATTCTTGGACCTCAATACATGGACGCAGGCGTTAATCCTGAAGCGCTTCACCGTGTCGCAACATTGTCCAGCGGTGCGCTTGATTCACTCCCACATGGCGGTTACACCGTGACCACCATTCGAGGGATATGCGGAGAAACACATAAGTCGGCGTATACTCCCATCTTCTGGGTAACTGTCGTTGTACCGATTGTAGGTGTGATCCTTGCTGTAGCACTGTTCTCTTTGGGATTAGGAATATAATCGCACCCCTCGGACTGTAGAGGTAAGACTGTCTTAATGGGTTACAGATGATCGAACGTTTGGAAGACAATCTTCCCAGCCCCAGGACCCTCAACCCGACAAGCCTTGGAGTTAGACCACGGAACGCGTGACACCCCAGTAGTCCCGCCGCGACCGCTCGCACTCCTTAGACCGTTGCCAGCAACACCCCACAAAGGCCTACTCGGCCCAGGAGGTTACAGCCAGTCGCCAGTTGCTCCATTTTGATGACCTGAGTAGGCAACAGAAAGGAATCCCCCTAATCCCAAGGTTAAAGGGGTAGGAGGAAAAGTCATGCACCCGATACCTACGGCTTCACTCGTCGGAATATTTGTAGCCGCCCTTTTGCTACAGGCTGTGGGGTTGATGGGCCTAGCTGGATGGAGCCGGCTACTTTTGTCAGCCACCCTTCAGGGGCGTCACTTTTTTGCGAATGGTGGGCAGCAGAACAACTAGGCAACCCTCACGGTGGTGTACGTGAAAACATCTAGTGCCGCATCGTTAAGTGGAGAAATTGCCAAAATGCCTGATGTAGTTCGTGAAGCCCAGGGCGCGCACCTGTGCGCCCTGTTTATCAAAGCCCACGGGGATACTGGAGACTACGAGTACGCGCTAAACGCTGCCAACAGCGCCGCCACACACCTGCAAGGTAATACAGGCGGAACTGTCTGACACTTCCCCACTGGCCCGCGACGCTGGCACACTCTCTAACCTTGTGCGCGCGGCACAGCGGAACCTGTCTCAACAGCGGCCCGCAGATAATTCAGTTGAGCTTCTCAACTTAGCCGCCAGTCTCAAAGAGCAGTTGGAGGCTGCACAATAAAGGAAACCCCCAGGCCGCGCTCATAGGGGGAATGACATGAACCATGGCATTGTGCGTGGCCTATCAAATGGTGCGCTTGCAACTCGTGTGCGCCGAGGGGAGATTACTAGGATCGCCAAGGGGCTCTACGTCTGGGGCCGGCCCGAGCCATTAGAGCTTTTGAAGCTGCTGCAGGATCACCGGCCATTCCTCAAGGCGACAGGTACAACGGCTGCCCAGGTACTCCTTGGCGCACCTGTCGCTTTTCCACTGCGGCTTGCCAGCGTGGAGAGAATGCCGAAATCAACCTTCTATGTGCACTCGCGGGTGAGCGTCACTAGTTTTGTCACTTTGTCGGGGATCCGGATTCTTAATCCGCTTGTCGCTATGAAGTCCGTTAGTCCTGAGCTGGGGATTCGCGTCTTCGAATCCATTTATTCCTCGAAGGCGGGGCGTGCTCGCTTGGATAGCCACCGCGAAGCACTCAATGTCATCCCTGTTGCAAGCCAACGGATGCTGGAGCAAGCCGCATTGTTTACGGATTCCGGTGCGGAGGTCAAGGTGGCCAAGGGATTGAAAAGGCGTGGGCTCAAAGTCGAGTGCAACGTTGTAATCGGCCACTACACCTGGGACATCGTGCTCCCAGAGCTCAAGGTTGCGGTAGAAATCAACGGGATGAAATTCCATTCCCAGCAAGAGTCATGCTTGCGGGACCACTGGAAGAATAATGAGGGCGCGCTGATTGGGTGGCTCACGTTGCGCTATACAGGTCACTGCGTGGCACATCATCTGGACTATGTCATCGACCAGATAGCTAATGCTAGGAATCCTGACTTTGAGAAGCGCTACTTCAAATTCATCGGCTTCTGGCATGAGGGAGTCTTGCCGCCCAAGCCAAAGCCCTGGGAATACAGCGAGCACTTGGGGTATTTACCGCCCGACTTGCCTGAGCCGCCCGATTACCCGGAACCACCCGGCTTCCCGCAGCCGCCCAACTGCCCTAGATGACGAAGTTATTGCCAGATCTTGAATCAGCGGCGATAACTTTGGCAGAACGGGCAGTGTGGAGCGTGGTCCTGGCAGTAGGACGCGGTCGTTAGGCAGCAACCAGCCCCTCAACAATGAGCGCCACAGCCGCGCTGATAGCCACGACGAGGACGATGCGGTTGAGCACCTTGGCGTTGATGAAACGGTTGAGGTAGCTGGCGGCGATGAGGCCCACGATGGCCACCGGCAGGTAGGCCGCGGCGGCAGTGAGCTGCAGGCTGGTGATTTGTCCACTCAAGGCCAAGATGGCCAGTGAGATGGTGGAGCCGATGATGAATGTGCCCGACAGGGTGCCGCGCACACGGGTGGGGTCGTATCCCTTGAGCACTAACGCCATGGGCGGGCCACCGATGGAGGTCGACGTGCCCAGGAATCCGGAAGTAGCGCCCGCGACAGCAATGTTGGTCGTAGTGCGCTTGGGTGACCAGCCGAGGCTGGACAAGGTCATAGCAAAGATGACGGCGCATCCAATGAAAAGGGAGAGCCCGCGATGGGAGAGCGAGGCAATCGCCCACGCACCCGCGAGTGAGCCGGGTATTCGTGCGATGGAGGAAATGGCCACAATGTCCCACGACACTGCCGAGCGTGACTTGAGCATCGTCGTGGTGGAAATGACGAAGGCCAGCAGGAGGATGAGCGTGGGAACAAGCTCCGGCTTAATCAGCGCCAAGATCGGGGTGGCGATGGTGCCTAGGCCGAAACCGATGGTTCCTTGGCAGATTGTGCCCACGAGGATGAGCAGGCCGATGAAGACGTAGAGCCAGCTGAACATTGCTCTACTATCTCACGGCAAGCTTTAGGAGCGGACGGTGACCTTCTCGTTGTCTGCGATTTCTTGCAAACGGTCGGCTGAGCACAAGCCCGCCACGATGACGGCGGAGCCGCCCGCGGCCAGCGGTTCGAGCACTGCACGCTGGAAGGAAGCGGTGTCCGTCCAGCCCTGTGAAAGCACGCGCTCAGCGCCCAAATCCGTGGGGAAAAGCTCCGGCAGTGGGGTCGTGGTGCCATAGAAGTGATCACCATAGAAGCGCACGGTGGGGCCAAAGTCGATGGTACCGAGCGGCAGCTCGCCGCCGCTTTCGACAACGCCGCGGCCAAAAGGATCCTGCGTGACTAGCACGGTATCGACCAGTGGGGCTGACACAGAGTCGGCGCCCGCCGCAGCCTTGAGATAGGTCTCCGGGGAGGTGAAAACCACGGCGATATCGTCGGGAGTTGGCTCTGCAGCAGCCGCACCATCCGTGATGTCAAAGGGGATGCCCGCGGCTAGTGCCCCAAGCGCAATGACGGCAGCCTGCCACGACACCGGAAGGTCGATGAGTATGCGGGAATCGGTGCCGGGCTCAAGGTCGAGCTCTTCTAGCAGCATGTTGGCAATCTTGGAGGTCCAGTTCTCCAGCGTTTGCGCCGAGAAATCCATACGGGTGCCGTCAGCTTCGTTGTAGACGCTGAGGCGGGGAGCGGAGGCATCGGCGGACAGGAGATGCTGTAGGAGTTCCATGTCCGCCCATCGTAGGTGGCAGGCGCTCAGCCCGCCACGAAAGCTCTGTGCCGAGAGCTAAACTCGCGACGCTCTTAATTCACGCAGCGCGGGCCATCGCCGCCAGCGTCGATCTCAGGCGAGACCTCCGCGGTACCGAAATCATCGCCCGGGGTACCAACCTGCTGAGTGTCGCCACCCTGGCTGGGCTCCGCAGCAGCCTCTTCTTCCTGAGCGGAGTCATCCTTCGGGCCGGAGTAATCATCAGTAGCCACCACGATGAAGGTATCCGGCTCGAGCTCTTCGTTGGCCGTGACCGGCAGTCCGCCGAGCTGCTCAGCCAGGGCCAGGGCGCGCTCATCGTTAGCATCCGCGGCCACAATCTGGGACTCGGTATACAGGCCCGACTGCGCATTGGCCGTGCGCTCCACGGTGTAGCCCACGTTCTTCAGCCACGCGCCGATTCCGCCGGCCATTCCGTCGACGTTGCCGGCGTTCAGGACGTGCAGGTTGAGGTTTTCAGCCACGGGCTTCTCGCCGTTGTCGCCGCCCTCGTCCGAGGCGGCATCCTCAGACTTTTCTTCTTCCTCGGCTTTTTCTTGGGACTTAGCCAAATCTTCCATGAAGCGGTGGACCTCTGCGGTATCGATGGTCACGACCGATTCGCCATAGTCACCCACGCCGGTAATTGAGGTCACCGGGATCGTCGTAAAGGTCACGTTGCCGCCGGCCAGCCCGGCCAGCTGGGTGACGAAGCCCATGATGTCCCAACCGTCATCGATGACCACGGAGCGCTCCACGGCATCGGCAATCTTGTTGAGTTTGCCAGGGGAGGTCAGCGTGCCCGAGTCCAGCACCTTCGAGGTCAGCGATGCCATGTAGGCCTGCTGGCGCACGATGCGGTCAAGGTCACCGCGCGGGAGATCATAGCGCTGGCGCACGAAGGAGAGGCCCTCGGATCCCTGCAAGGTTTGGCGCCCGGCCGGGAACTTGGCGCCCGACATCGGATCATCGACGGCGTCGTTGAGGCAGACGTCGACGCCCCCGACGGCGTCGGTAAGCAGCACGAAGCCCAGCAATCCCACTTCTGCGTAGTGATCAACGCTGACATCAGTGAGTTGGTGCACCATCGAAATGAGGCCAGAACGGCCGGCCTCCGTGCTTTCCTTCTCAATCTCCTTGTCTGTATGAGGTGCCTTTTTGCCCGCTGCTTCAGCCTCCGCGTTGTCCTGCTGCAGCTCCTCCATCTTGGCGACCTTGTGTTGCGCAAAGACGGCGTTGATCTTCGTGTTTCCGAAGTCTTCGTCGTGGACATAGGTATCGCGCGGAATGGATACTGCCGTGGCGCGCGAGCCATCGTTGGGAATACGGATCACCATGATGGTGTCCGTGTTTTCCTCACCTTCGTCCACGCCGGCATGCAGATCTGCCAGCTCCTGTTCGGAAAGCGGATTCCCCTTGGCATCGGTGCGGGAGTCCTTGCCCACGAGCAAGATATCGACCGCGCCATCGAGACTGCTGTCCTTGAAACCACCCTGGTTACCCAGCGTCAGGTTGGAGGCGGAGGAAATATCATTTCCCAGTTTTCCCACGGTGAAGTAGCCCACGCCGGAGAGCACCAGGACGACAGCAGACAGGAACGCGACGACGGCTTTCACCGGCGTCGATCCTCGTTGGGCGGTGGGCGCGGACTGCGAGGGCGCGGCCTGGATATGGCGGGCGGCGCGCGGGGAGTTCGGGGAAGTCACGGGACTAGTTTAGGTGAGCTCGCTGCAAAAACGTGAAGCAGTGTCGCGGGCGCGTGCGCGCACTGGCGTTGGGTACGCTCAAATTTATCGTGAAGAATATACAGAAACCCCTGGCCGTGGTCACCGTGACCTTTTCTCCTGGCCGTTACCTCAGCGATTTCTTGTCCTCGCTGCGCTTGGCGACGTCCCGCCCAACCCTCACCATCCTCGCCGATAACGGCTCGACCGATGGGGTGCCGGAAGCTGCCGCGCGGGAGCACGCGGACGTGGAATTCCTCGATACCGGGGGAAACCTCGGTTATGGCGCCGGAATGAATGCCGGCGCGCGTTTCGCTCGGGCGAAGGGCGTCGATGAAGAGTTCTTTCTCATTGCTAACCCGGACGTGACGTTTAGCGAAGGTTCTCTGGATGAGCTGATCGCGTGTGCGCGCCGCCACCCAGATGCCGCGGCGGTGGGGCCGCGCATCGTGGAGCCGGATGGTAGCAACTATCCCTCTGCTCGCGCGGTGCCGACGTTGCTGACGGGTGTTGGCCATGCGCTCTTTGGCACAATCTGGCCTTCCAATCCGTGGTCGCGCGCCTACCGCGATGATGCCGACATGGACAGCGAGCGCCCAGCCGGCTGGCTATCCGGCTCCTGCCTGTTGGTGCGCTGGGAGGCTTTTGAGCAGATTGGCGGCTTTGATGAGCGTTACTTCATGTATTTGGAGGACGTGGACTTAGGTGACCGCTATGTCCGCGCCGGCTGGCGCAATATCTTCTGCCCCACGGCGGTGATTACCCACGCCAAGGGCCATTCGACGCAGGCCCATCGCGGCGCGATGCTGCGTGCCCACCATGACTCCGCCTATCGCTTCCAAGCGGATAGGCACCCGTACTGGTACCAAGCGCCACTGCGCGCGGCTCTGTGGCTGGGGTTGCGGGTGCGCGGGCTGGTTTTAAGCGCGTGCCGCGACGGCTCCTAGGGCTGGGGCGCTTATACACTAACGGTGGCTTATCTGAAAAGAGATTAAGGAACGATATGACTGAATCAGCGCCCCAGTGGGGATCGACGGCCGATGCTGTCATTCTGGTGGGAGGTCGCGGCACCCGTCTGCGCCCGCTGACGATTGGCACGCCGAAGCCGATGTTGCCCACGGCCAACTACCCATTCCTTCAGCACTTGCTTGCTCGTATCAAGGAAGCAGGAATCGAGCACGTGGTGCTTTCTACTTCCTATAAGGCGGAGGTCTTTGAGGAGTACTTCGGGGACGGCTCCGAGCTGGGCTTGGAGATTGAGTACGTGGAGGAGGAGACCGCTCTGGGCACTGGTGGCGGTATCCGCAATGTCTATGACAAGTTGCGCCAGGATACGGTCATGGTGTTCAACGGTGACGTTTTGTCCGGAATGGATCTGAACGGCATCCTCGATACGCATCACTCCAAGGATGCGGATGTGACGATGCACCTGCTCAACGTTGCTGATCCTCGCGCTTTTGGTTGTGTTCCGACGGATTCTGAGGGCCGGGTGACGGCCTTTTTGGAGAAGACTGAGGATCCGCCGACGAACCAGATTAATGCTGGCTGCTACGTGTTCAAGAAGGATGTTATCGAGACTATCCCGGCAGGCCGCGTGGTTTCTGTCGAGCGTGAGACCTTCCCGCAGCTGTTGGAGTCGGGCCGCCTTGTGGTCGGACACGTGGACAACTCCTACTGGCGCGATATGGGCCGTCCGGATGATTTCGTCCGCGGTTCCTCTGATCTGGTGCGCGGTATTGCGCATTCGCCGTTGTTGGTGGGCCGCACGGGTGAGTCCGTGGTGGATGAGTCCGCGGGTATTGCCGGTGGCGTGCTCCTTCTGTCTGGTACGGCGGTGGGCCGCGGTTCCGTCATTGGGGCGGGTTCGCGTTTGGATGGCACGGTGGTCTTTGATGGCGTGACCATTGAGCCGGGCGCCATCATCAACAACTCCATCATTGCCTCGGGTGCTCACATTGGTGCGAACGCGCATATCGATGGCTGCGTTATCGGTGAAGGCGCCACTATTGGCGCGCGCTGCGAACTGCAGGGCGGCATGCGCGTCTTCCCAGGTGTGAGCATTCCGGACGCGGGCGTGCGTTTTAGTTCCGACGCCTAAGTGCTGCCGCGCAGTGGAATAAAGCGATAGGAAAGCGCGGAGAGCAGGGGGTGTCTCTCGGCGCTTTCCTTTTCTTGTGTATGAGTAACGGCGCCGAAGGCTAAGCGATACACGTGGCCGTGACTCGTGGTTTTCGTGGTGCGAATGAGATCCATGTGTTTTGCCGGACTGGGTGGCGACACGCCGAAGAAACCTTGGAATTGTTCACAGGATAGGGGGAGGGTACTACATGTAGTACCCCCGACGATTACCCCCCGACTAGGAGATCTGTGACTGATGTGAAAGTTGGGGACTCTGTACAGCGTTTTCGCTGGAGCTGCGCAAAAATCTTCCGCGACAGGTTGACGATATTTAGTGATTCGGTGTGAAATGACATCAGTGTAATAAACGGCACGGCGGGCGCGGCACCGAAAAATCTTTTCGGTGTAGGGTCGGTGCCACCGAATTAAGAGAGAAACGACCTCGGAGAAAGGAAGCAGCGTGGACAATACAACGAATAACGGCGCTATTCTCCGTGGCGGTGCTGCTGCAGAGATGTCGCTCGATGAACTCTTTGGTGCCGTCGAGCAGGAGTGGCAAGACCAGGCGCTGTGCGCCCAAACGGACCCGGAAGCATTCTTTCCCGAAAAGGGAGGATCTACCCGCGAGGCTAAGCGTATCTGCCAGGCCTGTGCGGTGCGTGATGAATGCCTCGAGTATGCCCTGGAGCATGATGAGCGCTTCGGAATCTGGGGTGGACTGTCAGACCGTGAGCGTCGCCGCCTCAAGCGTGAAATTGGTTAGAGCGTAGCGCAACCGCGAGCGAACAACCTTACTTCCCCTTTGTTGTTGGGCTTAGAGTTCAACAGTAAGGGGGAATAGTGGTTTTACCAGGTAAAGCGCGGATCAATATCTCCTGGATCGACATTGAGATAATGTGCCACCAGCGCGGTGAGCACTGTGGACAGTAGTTCTTCGCGCTCCTGGGCAGAATGCACACGCTCCTCCACGGGCATGCGGAAGATGACCAACCGTGCGCGTGTGGGCTGCCCATCGGAATCGACACCCGCGGGGACAATGCGTCCGAGCGGAACCGGGCCATCGGCGATGATTTCATCCGGCATCACGGTCATATCCACGGATAGGCGCATTCGGGGCACGGTATCGACCGCGAGATCGAGCCCGGTGAGCTGTTCCGCGAAAGCATTGTGGATGGGTGCGTAGGCCTCCAGCACGGCCATGTCGAAGCGCTCAGCGCTGCTGCGATAGCGCGGTGTGTTGTGGGGGAGCAGGGGTCCGCGTGCACCGCGGCCATGGCGGTGGCGGGCCGGGCGAATATGCGGGCGGGGCGTGCTCATGCGGCTTAGTTTAAGCCGCCCGGAACAGGGCTTGCGGCGAGACGCGCCGCGCTGGACTATCTAAATCTCAAGTTAGGGTTTAGACTTGGGCCCGTGAATAGCTCTCGCCATTGCTCCCGCCCCGGCTGCGGCCGTCCCGCCGTGGCGACGTTGACCTATGCCTACGCGCAGCAAACCGCCGTCGTGGGCCCACTGTCTGAAGAAACCGATCCCCACGCCTGGGACCTGTGCGAAAAGCACAGCGCCCGCATCACCGCCCCGCAAGGTTGGGAGATGGTGCGCGTTGACCGCATCGAACTCGATGAGGATGATGACCTCACCGCGCTCGCGGAAGCTGTCCGCGAGGCCGGGCGCGTGACCACAGGCTTGGTGGATGATTCCACTGCTGGTTCCGGTGCCGATCCCATTGACTATTCCGCCACCTTCGACGGCGCCGATCCGCGTAACTCCAACCACCCTGTGTTCCGCACCCGCCGAGTGCACGATGCCCGCCAGCGCCGCCGCGCTCACCTGACTGTGGTGCCGGACGCAGAGTAGCCATTCGGGCGCTTTCTAGCCCGTCGGACACTGACTGGTCCGTCGGACGCGGTAGCTCGCGTCCGACGGGGGTATGCTTGTGGGCTATGCGAACTCGTGAACAGCTCAATGCAGTGATCAAGGCCTATGACGTCCGTGGTGTCGTGGGCGAGGACATCGATGAGAACCTCGTGCGTGATACTGGTGCGGCCTTTGCCGCGATTCTCCGTGGGGAAGGGGAGAGCACCGTGGCGGTGGGCCATGATATGCGTCCTTCCTCCCCGCAGCTGGCCGCTGCTTTCGCGGAGGGCGCTGCTGCGCAGGGCCTCGATGTTATCCATCTCGGTCTGACGTCTACCGATGAGCTGTACTTTGCCGCCGGCCACCTGAACTGCGCGGGCGCTATGTTTACCGCCTCCCACAACCCGGCGAAGTACAACGGCATCAAGCTGTGCCGCGCGGGTGCTGTTCCGGTGGGCCAGGAGACAGGTCTGGAGCAGATCAAGGACATGCTGATCGACGGCATCCCGGCCTTCGACGGCGAGCCGGGCACCGTCACTGAGCGTGAGGTTCTGCCGGACTACGCGGCATTCCTTCGCGGCTTGGTGCCGCTGGAGAACTCCCGCCCACTGGTCGTGGCTGTCGACGCCGCGAACGGCATGGGTGGACACACCGTCCCGGCGGTCTTTGAGGGGCTGCCTTTCGACGTGCGTGACCTCTACTTCGAGCTGGACGGCACCTTCCCCAACCACGAGGCGAACCCGCTAGATCCGAAGAACCTGGTGGACCTGCAGAAGTTCACCGTTGAGCAGAAGGCGGATATCGGCCTGGCTTTTGATGGCGATGCGGATCGCTGCTTCGTGGTGGATGAGAAGGGCCAGCCGGTGCCGCCGTCTGCTATTTGTGCACTGGTGGCGGAGCGCTACTTGGACAAGTTCCCAGGCTCCACGGTCATCCACAACCTGATTACGTCGAAGACGGTTCCGGAGCTCATCGCGGAGAAGGGCGGCAAGGCCGTGCGCACCCGCGTGGGCCACTCCTTCATTAAGGCCCAGATGGCCAAGGAGAAGGCGGTCTTTGGTGGTGAGCACTCCGCTCACTACTACTTCCAGGAATTCTGGAATGCGGACTCCGGCATGCTCGCGGCCATGCACGTGCTGGCAGCCCTGGGTGAGCAGGACAAGCCGCTGAGCGAGCTGATGGCCCAGTATTCGCGCTACGAGGCCTCGGGAGAGATTAACTCCACCGTGGAGGATCAGAAGGCAACGACCCAGCGCGTGCTGGATGAGCTGGCGGACAAGATTGAGTCCGTCGACGAGCTCGATGGCGTGACCGTACAGTTGAAGGGCACCGAGGCCTGGTTCAACGTTCGCGCCTCCAACACTGAGCCGCTGCTGCGCCTCAACGTTGAGGCTAAGACTGAAGACGAGGTGCAGGCCATCGTCGACGAGGTCCTCGGCATCATCCGCGCCTAGCGTGTGAAGGCACGTGCCTTCACACGAAGGCCTCGAGCCTTGAGACGAAAACTGCCCTATCTGACGATTTTCCCCGCGTTCATTGCGGCGGGAGCGATAACTTCGTCAGATAGGGCAGTTTTAATTGGGACGAGCCGGCTTAGTCGCGCGAGTGGTTGACCATCTCTTCCCACTCGACAAACTTCTTGCGCTCGCGACCCTCGGCCTCACCCAGGGCGCGCTCGGCGGCGTCAAGCTTCTTCCAGCCCTCCCAGGTCAGGTGCTCCAGGCCCTTGGACTTGAAGAGCTCGACGATGTCCTCGTCACGGGAGTGGGAGAGGTTGCCTGCTTCGGCGTCGGCAAGCAGCATGCCGATGGTCTCCGTGGCATCGGACTTGGTGTTGCCGATGAGCCCCACCGGGCCGCGCTTGATCCAGCCGGTGGTGTAGAGGCCCGGCACGACCTCACCGTCGAGGTCAACCACGTGGCCGCCGTCGTTGTTGATGACGTTCTTCTGCTTATTGAAGGGAACGCCCTCGATGGCATCGGAGCGGTAGCCCACGGCCAGGTACACGGCCTGTACCGGCCACTCGGTGAACTTGCCGGTGCCGGAGACAGAACCATCGCCGTTGAGTGCGGTGCGCTCGGTCTTCACAGCGGTAACCTTGCCGTTTTCACCGATGAACTCCACCGGCTGCTCGAAGAGGTGGATCTGTAGGGTGTGCGGGGCATCCTTCGGCTCACGGATGGCGTAGCCTTCCAGAGTCTGGCACACCAGGTCGCAGGACTTGGCCTCTTCGCGGGCCTTGAGGGAGGCTTCGTCGTAGTCGATATCCTCCGGGTCCACCACCACGTTGATGGTCGGGGAGTGGTCGAGCTCCTTGAGCTCCAGCGGGGTGAACTTGGCCTGCGCCGGGCCGCGGCGGCCGAAGACGCGGACGGTGGTGGCCTGGTTCTTGGCCAGGGACTCATAGACGTTGTCGGGAATCTCGGTGGATTCCTTGAGCTCATCGCCGGTCTTGGCCAGGATGCGGGCGACGTCGAGGCCCACGTTGCCCACGCCGATCACGGCGACGTCGGTAGCGGAGAGATCCCAGGAGCGCTCGAAGCGTGGGTTGCCGTCGTAGAAGCCAACGAATTCGCCGGCGCCGTGGACGCCCTCGAGATCGGAGCCGGGGATCTGCATGCCCAAGTCGCCGACGGCGCCGGTGGCGAAGACGATGGCGTCGTAGTACTCCTCGAGTTCGGAGACGGTGACATCGCGGCCCACGTTGATGTTGGACAGAAGGCGGATCTGTTCGGTGTCGAGCACTCGGTGCAGGGAGTTAACGATTCCCTTAATGCGCGGGTGGTCCGGAGCCACGCCGTAGCGGATGAGCCCGAAGGGGGCGGGCATCTGCTCGATGAGATCGATCTGAACGTTGCCGCCGGTTTTCTTCACCAGGATGTCGGAGGCGTAGATGCCGGCTGGGCCGGCGCCGATGACGGCTACTTTCAGGGGCTGCTGGGTCATGATGGCCTTTCGGAATGTTGTAGTAACTAACGAAAGCTTAGGTCTAAACAAGCGTGGGTTTCATTGAACCGGCTTGTCTGCTGTAGGGCAACTGGGCCTAATTACATTCGGAGAACATTGTGGCATAAACCCAGCGTGCTTTGCATATTCGGGAGAAAATAAAAAAGACCGCTTTGTCTGTTATTGCTAGACCGGTAGGTTTTCACTAACCGACGAAAGGCAGCAAATTATGACCACCGCCACACAGCGAAAGCCACGTGCGAAGAAACCGGAAGGCCAGTGGAAGATTGACGGCACCGCGCCGCTGAACTCCGACGAGGAAATCAAGCAGGCCGACGACGCCCTAGCAGTGCGTCAGCGCGTTATCGATATCTACTCCAAGCAAGGATTTTCCTCGATTCCCGCAGAGGACCTTGCCCCACGTTTCAAGTGGTTGGGTCTATATACCCAGCGCAACCAGAACCTAGGCGGGGAGATGACATCCAAGCTCAGCAACGCCGAGCTACAGGACGAGTACTTCATGATGCGCGTGCGCTTCGACGGCGGCCGCGCGGATCCCGCCAAGCTGCGGGCGGTGGGAGAGATTTCGCGCGATTATGCGCGCTCCACCGCGGACTTTACGGACCGCCAGAACATCCAGCTGCATTGGATTCAGATTGAAGATGTCCCCGCCATCTGGGAGAAACTGCGCTCTGTGGGGCTGGATACCTTGTTGGGCTGCGGCGACGTGCCCCGCGTCATTCTTGGCTCACCGGTAGCGGGGGTGGCTGCCGACGAAATTATCGACGCCACCCCAGCCATCGAGGAGATTAAGAATGACTACCTCCTGCGCGATGAATTCCATAACCTTCCGCGTAAATTCAAGTCCGCCATCTCCGGCAACGTTCGTCAGGACGTGACCCACGAGATCCAGGACGTTGCCTTTGTGGGTACGCAGCATCCGGAGTACGGCCCGGGCTTCGATTGCTTCGTGGGCGGAGGACTGTCCACGAACCCGATGCTCTCGCAATCCCTCGGCGCGTGGATTCCGCTCGAGCGCGTGCCGGAGGTGTGGGCCGGTGTGGCGCGCATCTTCCGCGACTATGGCTTCCGTCGCAACCGCAACCGCGCGCGTCTGAAGTTCCTGGTGGCGCAGTGGGGCATTGAGAAGTTCCGCAAGGTACTGGAGGAGGAATACCTCGACGCGCCGCTTCTCGATGGCCTCCCGCTCCCCGTCGCCCCCGGCAACCGCGATCACGTGGGCGTGCACCGCCAGCAGGACGGCAAGTTCTACGTCGGCGTGAAACCCACCGTGGGGCATGCCACTGGCGAGCAGCTCATTGCCATCGCCGACGTGGCCGAGAAATTCGGCATCAGCCGCATTCGCACGACACCGATGAAGGAGCTGCTTTTCCTCGACGTGGAAGAAGAGGACATTCCCGCGCTGTCACGTGCATTGGATGAGACGGGCCTATACTCCCAGCCCTCGGAGTTCCGCCGCGGCGTCATCTCCTGCACCGGCCTGGAGTTTTGTAAGCTCGCGCACGTGACCACCAAGGCCCGCGCCATCGAGCTCGTCGACATCTTGGAAGATGCCCTCGGTGACCTCGACGTCCCGCTGTCTGTTGCCCTCAACGGCTGCCCCAACGCCTGTGCGCGTTCGCAGGTAGCGGATATCGGGCTCAAGGGACAGATCGTGACGGATGCCGATGGCAACCGCGTTGAAGGTTTCCAGGTCCACCTTGGCGGCGCCCTCGGGCTATCTCCGGACTGGGGCAGAAAGCTGCGTGGGCACAAGGTGGTGGCGGATGAGGTTCCGGACTATGTCATTCGCTTGGTCAACAAGTACAAGGAACAGCGCGAAGACGGCGAACAGTTCCGCCACTGGGTCTTGCGCGCGGACGAGGAGGACCTGCAGTGAATTTTCGCCGTCAACCTAACCCCAACCGCAATCACCCAGCCTTTTGCCCTTATTGCGCTGGGACAAACCTTTTCCCAGATGAGGAAGATGATTTTGCCTGGAAGTGCGAAGAGTGCCTCCGCATCTTTTCTGTACGCTTCCACGGCCAAGACGATGCCCCCGTAGCGCCCGCGCCGGCGGTCTCCTCCGCGGAGGCGCTGCAGCGCTCTCTCGCTCGCCGCGGCCATTCCACCGCGAAAACTCAGAATTAAGGAAACCCACCATGACCGCCCCGACCGCTACCACGGCATTACTAACCTTGTCACACGGCTCACGCCACCCTGAGGCTGCAGCGAACGTTATGGCCCTGACCCACGCCGCTGGCGAATTGGCCGGTGTGCCGGCCACCGCCGCACACTTAGAATTCAATAACCCGCCACTTGATGAGGCGGCGCGCTGCCTAGCAGCGCAAGGAATACGCGAGGCGGTCGTTGTGCCATTGCTCTTTACCGAGGGCTACCACCAGCGCATCGACGTTCCTGAAGCTGTGGCCCAGGCTTCTGCGGCATCTGGAGTGCGCCTTCACCAAGCCCGTGGACTCGGTACCGGTGAGGACATGGCGCGTCTGCTGGCAGAGCGAGTTCCAGAGGGAACAGATACCGTTGTGCTCTATTCTGTCGGCTCCTCCGATGAGCGTGCCAACGCCGCCGTTGCTGGTCTAGCGCGTCGTGTCGGTGAGCTTGCCGGTTGCACAGCGAAGGTTGCCTATGCCACGCGCGGTGCGCGCCAGCCCGTTGACTCGGGCGGAGAACAGGAGGTCGTCGTGCCACTCTTTGTGAGCCCTGGCCTGCTTTTAGATCGCCTCGACGAGGATGCAGGGCGCAGCGATGGGGAGACTCGGCAGATTCTCCCTCCGCTGGGTGAGGCACTCGCCGGCATTGTTTCCCACCGTTATGCGGAGGTGGCCCATGCGTAGCCTCATTCTCATCGCGGTTGCGGGTGCCGCCGCGCAGCTTGTCGACGGTGGCATCGGCATGGGCTTCGGCGTCACCTCCACCACCATCCTG
>QWCJ01000291.1_pt1 | contig 27685 bp, 24 predicted proteins | sample 1972501 | NCBI WGS metagenome assembly QWCJ01 (sample SAMN09866711, study PRJNA288562) | Human vaginal metagenome isolate term2_vaginal, whole genome shotgun... | isolation source: vagina | host: Homo sapiens | place: USA: California
TATATACCCATTTTTTGAATGTGAACGTTGATTTCAAGCGACATAAGTCACTAAAGAATGCACATTCACATTGACTTTTCACTGTCATCGGAGCAAAGATTGCTCGGCGTTCAGCGAAAGCAACCTGCCGATGTTCGGTGGATTTTTAAGAACGGTTCTCGACAACAACAGACCGTTCAACAAAGTCATTTTCTCGGTTGTTAAAGACGAAGAAGTTTTAAACGACGCAATCGCTGCGGTAGAAGGCATACTCGGTGATATGAGTAAGCCCGGAGTCGGGCTGATGTTTGTCATGCCGGTCGACAGAGTAGTGGGCTGGACAAAATAAATATGTAAAAAAAGAAGCACTCACGCTTAAATAAGAAATTTATCTATAATTTAATGGCAATAAACAACCTAACTATATGAAATAAAAAAAGGACGAATCTATTACTAGATGTCGCCCTGATGAAAGGAGGAGTGGTGCTTCTTGGAGTCGAACCAAGGACACACGGATTTTCAGTCCGATGCTCTACCACCTGAGCTAAAGCACCCCTTCTGATTTATTTAAACATTTATGAGCGTTATACTCATTTCTGTTTTGCGAGTGCAAAGGTACAAACTTTTTCTATACTAGCAAGCGAGAGATTAAAAAAAATTGCCTTTTTAACGTTTGTTTTATATTCAACACCTTCTCTACACAAAGAACATTGCCACTCCCACTACAGATATTACTGCTCCTAATACGCTTTTTACTGTTATCTTCTGATGAAAAAGAAAATAAGTAGGTAGCAAAATCATAATTGGGGTAGTAGCCATAATGGTACTAGCGACACCAGCCACCGTATATTGCGAAGCCATCAATGAGAGCCCGACACCGATAACAGGTCCTGTTAATACTGCTAATATGATAAAAAACATTCCCTTTAGATCGGTACTACTGCGTTTAAAGTCGGAAAGCTTTCCCTTTACAATTAGTAAAGCAGAGAAACAAAGTAATCCAGCTACTAAGCGTATGATATTTGCAGAGAACGGTATTTCAAGCGAAAACTTAGCTAAATAGTCTTTCGGAACTATATGGGTATAGTGATGCAGACCAATAACGCTTAACACATAGCCCACGCCCTGCCCTATTCCTGCACCTAAACCGAAGAGAACCCCCCGAAGAGGAAGATCAAGGCTAACAAGCTTCTTACCTTGCCCACGTCCTAACACTGAAATTGCAATACCTAGGAGTGTTACAAGCATTGCCACAATATTCATAAGTGTCATGCGCTGACCCATCAACACCCAAGCCGAAATAGCAGAGAAAATAGGGGCTGTAGTCATAAAAAGTTGACCATATCTTGACCCAATAGACAAATAACTATTAAGCAAACAAATATCACCTATGAAGAAGCCTACCGCTCCTGATAATAAAAGCCACACCCACGTTTCTACATCAGCATACTGTGGTAAGGCACTTCCCATAAGCACCCAACAAAGTATCATAGAGCAAGCCAAACCTAAAAGCATACGCCAAACATTGGTAACAGATACACCAAAGCGCTTGCTCGACACCTCACATGTAAGCGCTGCTGCTGTCCATAGTGCAGCAACAGCTAAACTAATAAACTCACCAATAAAGTTCATCACACATTAATTATTGATTAGACCATCCCTGTGCTTGAAGTTCAAACTCATTGCCATCACGAGCAATGAGAAAAGCACCAAGGTTCGATTTGGTAATATAGCCTATTTGATGAACACCTTCGATATGCTCAAGCTTTTCATGATCGCCAATAGGACAAGTAAAAAGCAACTCATAGTCCTCACCACCATTCAGTGCGGCAGTAGTAAGGTTCATATTAAACTCTTCGCAAGTAGAAGCCGTTTGGAAATCAATAGGAAGTTTATCTTCGTACACTCGACAACCGCAATCGCTCTCTTTACAGATGTGTTTGAGTTCGGAAGCTAATCCATCAGAAATGTCTATCATTGAAGTTGGATGAATACCAGCGGTGTGAAGCATCTCTAACATATCACCACGTGCTTCTGGTTTTAACTGTCTATCTATGAGATACTCCTTACCAGCAAAGTCGGGTTGAAAAGCATCAAGAAGTTCCTTCTCTTTCGCCAAAGCTTGCAATCGTAACTTGTCATCTGCATCTTGAGCAGCTTTCACTTTCTGCTGATACTCTTGTATTTGCTGATAGTAAACGGTTTTTTCACGCTCTAAGATCTGAAGCCCCATATAAGCTGCACCGAGATCACCTGTTACACAAATCAAATCGGTTTCATGCGCCCCACTGCGAAGTACTATATCTTCTGGAGCAGCTTCACCTAAACAAGTTAAAGTAATAGCTAATCCTGTATAAGAAGAAGTGGTATCACCACCTACTATATCCACATTCCATTTCTTGCAAGCACGACGCAATCCTAGATAAAAGCTGTCAAGATCGCTCACTCCAAAACGCTTACCAAGTGCGATAGTACATAATATTTGACGTGGACTACCATTCATTGCAAATATATTGCTTATCGTTGCCATAGCACACTTATAAGCTAGGTGTTCCATATCAATGTAAGTAAGATCAAACTGGATACCTTCCATAAACATTTGTGTAGTAACAAGTGTCTGCTTATCACCATAGCTCACCACTGCTGCATCATCGCGAAGTGCTACCACAGTTGATGTGTTTTGTATCTTTATATCTTTTGTAAAGCGATCGATCAAGCCGAATTCGCCAAGTTCTTTTATTTCCATTATTATTTGTTAAGGCTAATAGAGAGAATGAAGAGCTAAAGGAGTAGATAAAAATAAGTGGTTTTTAGAAGTATTATACGTTTCGTCCTCTAAACACCTTAGTATCTTTATCCACGCTAATAATAGTACCTTATGATCTCTTTATGATCTCGCGGAATATCTCTGTCATACGAGGTTGGGCAGAATTAGCCGCTTCTTGCACCTCCTCATGGCTCACCTCTACAGGCACATCAAAGCCCCCAAGATCGGTAATAACACTGATACCAAACACACGAATACCACTGTGGCGAGCTACAATAACCTCTGGAACAGTACTCATACCTACAGCGTCTCCGCCTAGGATACGATACATCTTATATTCAGCAGGTGTCTCAAAAGTAGGACCTTGCACTCCAACATAAACCCCATGCTTTACGCGGATATTTTTTTCGGCTGCAATCTTATCAGCAAGTGCTATCAAAGCATGGTCGTAAGGCTCGTGCATATCAGGGAAACGAGGTCCTGTTGGGAAATTCTTACCACGCAAAGGATGCTCTGGGAAGAAGTTAATATGATCAGTTATAATCATTAACTCACCTATTTTAAATTCAGGGTTCATACCACCCGATGCATTAGAAACAAACAAAGTTTTAATACCCAACTCGTGCATTACACGTACAGGGAAAGTTACCTGCTTCATATCATAACCTTCATAGTAGTGGAATCTTCCCTGCATAGCCATAATATCTTTACCTCCGAGCTTACCGAAGATTAATTTCCCAGAATGTCCTTCAACTGTTGATACTGGAAAGTTTGGAATATCGCTATATGAAAATTCGTAACTATCTGTTATCTCTGAAGCTAATTGTCCTAGGCCTGTTCCCAGAACGATTGCTGTTTCTGGGTTTGTTGACATTCTTTCTCTTAGCCAAGATGCTGTTTCTTGATTTTTTTCGTACATAAGATTCTATTTTTTCGTTGAATATTTTACCACCTTCAAGCATGAATTCCACCTTGATAGGCAGAGCATAAATATTTTGTTTTACTTCTTCTGACAAGCCTTCCAAATAAAAGAGTCTAACCTGATCTTTCTCTGTAGTGATGATACGTTTAGGCGAAGGCATAGCAGCAAACCGCTCGTTGATACGTTCCACATCACGTTCGGTAAAGTTATGATGGTCGGAAAATGCCATAGTTTCAAGCTTTACACCTCGGGTATACTCCATTATATCGACTTGCAAATGCTCTGGCGATGCTATTCCTGTTAACAAAAGGATGTTTTCGCCCATAATTTCGTTTAATGGAACCGTATCACCTCCGTTGAATATTGGTTTTAAATCACAATAGGAAAGCGTTGTGAAATATAGCTGTTGAAAAGCCTTTAAATCCATAGCTTTTGAGAGAACTCGATAATCTATAGGATTTAAATTTTTCGGACACTTTGTTACAATCACAATGTCTGCACGCACCTTCGCACTTTGCGGTTCACGTAATCTTCCTGCAGGAAGGAGCTTATCATAATTAATAAATTTATGATAATCCACCAACAGAATATTAACCCCTGGCTTGACATAGCGGTGTTGAAAAGCATCATCGAGCAAAATAACCTCTACATCCTTTGTATCTTCATCTGAAATAAGGTGATCAATACCATGACAACGATCCTTATCAACTGCCACATACACACCTTCAAACTTTTGCTTTATCTGAAAAGGTTCATCGCCAATATCGCGCATTGTGGTATTTTCATCTGCTACCACATACCCTCTACTCTTTCGCTTATAGCCACGTGAAAGCACTGCTACCTGCATTTCATCACGTAATAAATCAATGAGATATTCCACATGAGGTGTTTTCCCCGCACCTCCCACTGTGATATTCCCCACTGAAATAACAGGTATCGAATAGCTCTTGCTCTTTAGTATTTCCGCATCGAAGAGATAGTTTCTGATCCCTACTCCTAAGCCATAAAGCCAACTAAAGGGCAAAAGCCAACGGTTTATTTTAATGTAATCGCCTTCCAATATTTTAATGAATATTTAACTCGTATGGAATACGCGCCTGAATAGCACTCTGCTTATTCATCGTTTTGAGCAATGTATAAGGCTGATAGAAGTCGCCTAACTGCGCTTTCAATTTCTCATCGAGATAGTTATCTACAACATTTTGTTGCATAAGTTGCTCCAACCAGCCCATAGGAGCAGGATAGTCGGCTATTGCATAATCTGTTAAACGAGCTAGTTTGGCAGCCTTTGCAATAGCAACATCTATACCTCCAAGCTCATCAACAAGCCCGATAGTCTTAGCATATTCACCCGTATAAACATGACCTTGTGCTAATTGTTCCACCTGTTGTTCAGTCATCTTACGACCTTCTGCCACGCGATGACGGAAAAGTGCATATCCACGATCAATATATTGTCCTAGAATGCGAAGCTCATCTGCATTGAATGGACGTGCTGGTGATCCAAAAGCTGCATATTTATTGGTAGCAACTTCATCAAACTTCACACCAAGTTTTTCTGTCAACAATCCACTAGCATCTGGGAACATACCGAAGATACCAATAGAACCTGTCAAAGTAGTAGGATTAGCTACTATCCAATTGGCTGGTGCTGAAGAATAGTAAGCACCACTAGCAGCTAAACCACCCATACTCACTACTACGGGTTTCTGCTTCTTTAATTCCATTATCTGATGCCAAATCTGTTCCGAAGCATAAGCCGATCCACCACCAGAGTTAATACGAAGTACCACCGCTTTCACACTCTCTTCCTCTGCAAGCTTTGCTAAATCCTTGCAAACTTTCTGCGCATCAATAACTTCACCTTGTGCCATTGGGTTATTTGCCACGCCATCAACAATATCTCCAGCCATGTAATACACAGCCACCTCATCACTATCAAAGTCAGGTTTTATCGTTCCAACTATGTCGTCTAGCGACACTTGGTGTAAATCGTCAGCATCATCAACTCCCATTTTAGCCATTACCACTTTCTTTATTTGGTCGGTGTATAGGAGTCCATCTACAAGTTTCATACGTTGATAATCGGTTGGAGCAGCAAATGTTATAGCACTATCAGCATACTGATTAAGTTGCGCTGTAGTAAGTTTTCTGCTTGCGCCCACTTCTTTTACTACATTGTTCCATATACCAGAAATAAAAGCCTTGGTCTGCTCGCGGTTTGGTTCGCTCATCTTATCCTCAGTAAACATCTCGGTAGCACTTTTATATTTGCCCACCTTTGCTACCTGCATTTTCACACCAAATTTAGCCAAAGCATCTTTGAGAAATATAGGTTGAGAAGCGACACCATGCCAATCGATCATACCCGATGGGTTTAAATACACCTTTGTTGCAGCCGAAGCAAGATAATATGCCTGCTGTGTATAGGTATCAGCGTATGCAATTACCCACTTACCACTTTTCTCAAAATCAACCAAAGCCTTACGAGCTTCTTGTAAAGTAGCATACGAATCGCCTTGAAAGGCTCCTGCTTCTAGGTAAATACCTTTCACCTTATCATTGGTCTTAGCTTCTTCTATTCCCTGCAAAAAAGTATTTAAAGAGACAGGGGTAGCCACTTCCCCTACTAATTTTTCCAGCGGATTAGAGCCCCTCTCTCTATCATTCATAATACCTGTAAGGTTAATCGCTAATACCGAATTGTCCTTTATTTCCGTTTCGTCTCCATCTACAGCCAATGCCAGCAGCATAATACTACCAAACAAGAAAGCTACGAAGATAAAGCCAGCAACAAAGATGCCGACAACGGTTGAACAAACGTTTTGGAAAAATGTTTTCATAAGCTACACATTTAATTATGGTGATACTAGTTTGCAAAGATAAATAATTTAGTTGAAAATTGAAAGTTGAAAGTTGAGAAAATTGAGCGTAACAAGAGCGTTAAAAGTTTAATAGTTAAGGAAATGAAGCAAATACCGAAAGTTTTTCCTAATAACAACATCTTATTTTACAAAAACTAAGTAGTCTTTCAACTTTTGATATTATGACACTCAAAAATATTTTCTTATCTTTGCGATCAACAAAATATTACTAACTTCTATCAACGCCTATGGAACTAACGATAAAAATAGTACACTTCGCCATTTTTCTATTGCTTTACTCTTTGCTAAATAAAAAGATCAGAGTTATGAGATTATTCAATATCTACGTTATTTCTTTTTCTGTATTACACACCCTTAAGCGTAACTGCGACCTCGCCACGCTCCCAGGCTATGACTATTGGGGCGAGTATTTCCTACCAACACTAGATATTATACGAGTTATCGGGATCATAACTATGTTCGTTTATTTTATGAAATGGCTATGTGCCAAGCTCAAAAAATACAGCCAGCAGTGGCATGCTAACCACGTTGGGGAAAAGAAAACATTGCTCATACGCCGGATAGATCTTGATGATTATAGTTATACCGACCAGTATTTTGGAAGTACCATTATCCTTCTTGTTTTCTTTAAATTATTCATTTGAGCTTACTAGCAAAAATTAGCCTTGTAACAAACTGATATTTAATCAATTATAAAAGATTACCTTTTATTTTACCCTTACAACTACCTGATATAACGATAGTTACAAAGAGGTGTTTTCTATTTTTGCCGATTTTGAGAGAAAGAAATATATTTACAGTTACTTCTAAAAGCCTATAACTTGTCTCTTCATAGTATTTTGGAGCGAGATGTTTAAGAAAAGCTAAAGAAAAAAGGGATACCTTCTCACGAAGATATCCCCTTTCAACAATTTATTTATGAAAAAAATCTAAAATATTTACTTCTTTTTTATCTACCAATAGAGTGTGTTTACTTTACTAAAAGCTTAGCACTTAGCTTTTCTAGCATATCTTTTGTCATGCTTTCAAGATTGTATTGTGGCTTCCAGTCCCATTCAGCACGAGCGCAACTGTCATCGAGCGAGTCGGGCCAACTAGACGCAATGGCTTGCTTCAATGGGTCTACATCGTAAACCATTTCAAAGTTTGGCATCTGCTTACGGATTTCTTGATATATTTTTTCAGGATCAAAGCTCATAGATGCAATGTTGAAGCCATTGCGGTGGATTAAGCGTGTTGGGTCGGCTTCCATCAAGTTGATAGCACCATTGAGGGCATCGGGCATGTACATCATATCCATACGTGTACCCTTTTGGATAGGGCAGACGAACTTTTCGCCACGTACAGCACTGTAATAGATATCTACAGCGTAGTCGGTAGTACCACCACCAGGAGGGGTAACATAAGAGATAAGACCAGGGAAGCGTACTGAACGCGTATCAACACCATACTTATTAAAGTAATAATCGCTCAAAAGCTCGGTGGTAACCTTTGACACACCATAGATAGTCTTTGGACGCTGAACGGTGTCTTGAGGTGTGTTCTCACTTGGAGTACCGGGACCAAAAGAGCCAATAGAGCTAGGTGTGAAGACAGCACACTTGTTTTCGCGTGCTACTTCGAGGATGTTCCATAAACCGTCGATACCTATCTTCCAAGCCAATTGTGGCTTGCTCTCGGCTACTACTGAGAGAAGAGCCGCAAGATTATAGATAGAGTCGATCTCGTATTTCTTCACAGTTTCAGCAATTTGCTGAGGGTTAGTAACATCAGCGATTGCGCATGGACCACCATCGCGTAGTTCACCAGTAGGTTCTGCACCAGGGATATAGCCCGCAACAACGTTGCTGCTTCCGTAGTTTGCTCTTAGTTTGCGAGTAAGCTCTGAGCCAATTTGGCCTGTTGAGCCAATAACTAGAATTCTTTTCATTTCTATACTTAGATTTAGTAGGCACAAAGTAAATCTTTTTTTATGAGGTGGCAAACAAAGAAATGCTAATTATTTTTAATTTTTTAAGGACTAGCCGAAAAAAGTTTGTTTGTAGCCTTTACTTCTCAAAAATAATGACTTCCTTTGCAGTAATAATTAACTTAAAACCCAACCTTATGTACGGAAAAATGAAAGACTTTCTCAGCACGACTTTGTCTGAGATTCGCGAAGCTGGCCTATATAAAGAGGAGCGATTGATAGAGAGTCCTCAAAAGGCTGCTATTAGTGTAAAAGGTGGAGAGGTGCTTAACTTCTGCGCTAACAACTACCTAGGTTTATCTAACCACCCACGCTTGATAGAAGGTGCTAAAAAGATGATGGATCGTCGTGGTTTCGGTATGTCATCAGTGCGCTTTATTTGTGGTACGCAAGATATTCACAAAGAGCTTGAGGCAGCTATCAGCGATTATTTCCAAACAGAAGATACCATTCTTTATGCTGCATGTTTCGATGCAAATGGTGGTGTGTTCGAGCCTTTGTTTACAGATCAAGATGCTATTATTAGCGACTCTTTGAATCATGCTTCTATTATTGATGGTGTACGTCTTTGCAAGGCAAAGCGTTATCGCTATCAGAATGCTGATATGGAGGATCTTGAACGTTGCCTAAAAGAGGCTCAAGCGCAGCGTTTCCGCATCATTGTTACAGATGGTGTATTCTCTATGGATGGCAATGTGGCTCCTATTGACAAGATTTGTGATTTGGCAGAGAAGTACGATGCGTTAGTAATGGTTGATGAGTCTCACTCTGCTGGTGTGGTCGGTGCTACTGGTCATGGTGTTAGCGAATTGTGCAAGACGTACGGTCGTGTAGATATTTACACAGGTACTTTAGGTAAAGCTTTTGGCGGTGCGCTAGGTGGTTTTACTACTGGTCGCAAGGAAATCATAGACTTATTACGTCAGCGTAGTCGCCCTTATTTATTCTCTAACTCTTTGGCTCCTTCTATCATTGGTGCTTCGCTAGAAGTATTCAAGATGTTGAAAGAGAGTAACGAATTACATGATAAGCTTGTAGAAAACGTGAATTACTTCCGTGATAAGATGCTTGCAGCAGGCTTTGATATTAAGCCTACACAGAGTGCTATCTGTGCTGTTATGTTGTATGATGCTAAGCTTTCACAGATATTTGCTAGCAAGATGCAGGAAGAAGGCATCTATGTTACAGGTTTCTACTATCCAGTAGTACCAAAGGAGCAAGCTCGTATTCGTGTTCAGCTATCTGCTGGTCATGAGCGCGAACATCTTGACAAGTGTATTGCAGCATTTATTAAGGTGGGCAAAGAACTTGGTGTTTTGAAATAATCGAAACTAAAAGATAAAAAAAGATGTACTCCACACGAAGTACATCTTTTTTTATTCGCCTTAATCTAAAGTTTAAATGTTTTTGTTACGACACCTTTATAGGTGTTGATCGTAACGTAAAGGGAGTCGCCTTGTTGGTATGTGCTTAGCGGAATACTAGCGTATGCCTTTGAACTATAATACTCTGGCACACCTCCTTGATTATGAGCAAGTGTAAAATAATAGGCTTTACTTGTACCATTTTTTTGCAGGCGACTTACTGTTTGGAGTAATCCTACCGATTGAATAGCCTTCTCATCGTCGGCTATCCCAGTCTTAATGATAAGACTTAGGTTAAGATACTTCTTGTTCTTGCCTATCCATGCACTCTCAAGTGTGAGTGGATCGGTGTTCTTTTGCTTTGCTTCGCTTATCAGAGTAGGCTTTAGTGTGAGTACTCTTTTTATAGCAATAGGTTTCGTTATGCCATTTTCAACCTTATTATAATAGAGCATTGCACGGTAAGTGGAATCGGGCGTAGTAGCCCATTTTGCAACGATTGCTGGCGAAAGTGTTAGCGATGTGTTGTCGTCTGTTATGGCAGAAGCAAAGGCTTGAGCATAGTTGGTTGTCGCATCAACAAACTCTGTGTGTAGATACGACAAAGCAGAGTCGCCAGTTTCATAATAATCGTGCCGACAAGCTATTGCGGTTAATGCTAAAAATCCTATGATTATTTGCTTCTTCATTTTCTTCTTATTAACGGAATAGCTTAGAATTGGTTTTCTACTATCTCTGTCAAGACCTCCTTAATATCAAGTCCTGCTGCACGCACTTGCTGGGGTATGAAGCTCGTTGGGGTCATACCAGGGGTGGTATTAATTTCAAGCATATTGATAACATCTTTACCTTCAGCATCCTTTGAGATAATATAATCAATACGAATGATACCATTAGCATGAAGAATTTCATAGATTTGAGCCGTAAGTTTAGCTACTTTCTTAGCTGTTTCTGGGTTCATACGGGCAGGTGTTATCTCCTCTACCTCACCATTGTACTTAGCGTTATAGTCGAAGAATTCATTCTTTGTAACGACCTCTGTAGCAGGAAAAACTACGACACCCTTATCCTTTGTCTTGTAAGCCCCTTGTGAAATCTCCATTCCATCAAGGAATTTCTCTATCATAACATCACTACTTTCCATGAAAGCAACACGAAGGGCAGGTGCTAATTGGTCGGCATTCTTCACCTTTGATACCCCGAAACTACTACCATCGGCAGCTGGTTTTACGAAGCAAGGCATACCCAAACGCTCCTCAATTTCCTTTTCGTTGATGGTTTCACCACGACGAACAAGTATGCTATCGGCTACATTAAAGCCAAAGCCACGTAAATAATTGTTAAGTACAAACTTATCAAAAGTCATCGCTTCAACCAACACTCCACTAGTAGAGTAAGGTAAATGGATAAGTTCAAAATAACCTTGCATCACACCATTCTCACCCGGCTGACCGTGAATTGTGATATAAGCATAATCGAAAACAACCGCTTTACCCTCGAATACAAAAGAAAAATCGTTCTTATCAATAGGAGCTGTATCACCGTTGGGTAAATTAACATACCAATCTGTTCCCTTAACATCAACAATATATATGTTATAACGCTCTTTATCGAAGAAGGAATAGATACCTTGAGCCGAGCGCAATGATACATCATGTTCTGATGAGTCGCCACCACAAACAATGGCGATAGTTCTCTTTAAGTCTTTCATTTCTTTATCTATTATTTATAAGATTCTTTATTTCCGCTGTTGTGCCAAAGTTTAATCGTTTTCTATTGAGCCTTGAAAGCCATTTATAAAGCTTCGCCATTTTTCTATTAAAGCCTCCAAGTCGGCTGGCAACTTGCTCGTGAAGTCCATCTGTTTGCCCGTTGTAGGGTGAACAAAGCCGAGTGTCTTTGCATGCAAGGCTTGTCGCGGACAGAGCTTAAATCCATTTTTTACAAAAGCATTATAGGTGCTTGATCGCGTACCACGTAACACTTCTTTACCACCATATCTTTCATCACCAAATAGTGGATGCCCAATATATTTCATGTGGGCACGAATTTGATGAGTGCGACCTGTTTCGAGAATACACTCAATGAGCGTTGTATAGCCAAAACGTTCGATCACCTTATAGTGAGTTACGGCATGCTTACCTATTTCAGAGTCGGGTGGAAATACTGTCATACGAAGCCTATCTTTAGGATCACGAGCAATGTTCCCTTCGATGCGCCCTTCATCTTCTACAAAATTTCCCCACACCAAAGCAATGTAGCTGCGATGGGTAGTCTTATTGAAAAACTGCTTGCCTAGCTTTGTTTTTGCCTCTGGTGTTTTAGCTATAAGCAGCAATCCACTAGTATCTTTGTCGATACGATGTACTAGCCCTACTTCGGGGTCATTAGCATCGAACGATGCAAGATCTTTCAAATGCCATGCAATAGCATTGATGAGCGTACCATGGAAATTACCTGCACCTGGGTGAACAACGAGTCCTGCTGGTTTCATTATCACCATTAAGTCATCATCTTCATATATTACATCAAGTGGAATATCCTCTGCTTCAATAGTGTTATCATGCTTAGGACGGTCGAGCATAAGAGTAATAACATCCAATGGACGCACTTTATAGTTGCTCTTTACGGGCTGACCATTTACATGAATAAAGCCAGAGTCGGCAGCTTTTTGTATACGGTTACGGCTAGAGTGTTGCATACGTTCAAAGAGGAACTTGTCAATACGTTCCTTCTCTTGCCCTTTGTCAACCTCTATCTTGAAGTGTTCAAATAGTTCGGGATCATCAGATGGGTTGCCGTCAGCTAAGATTTCTTCCTCATCTAGCAACAAATCGTCGTCTTCAAATTCTTTCATATATCCTTTGCACAGCCACTTTCTTCATCTTTTTCGTTTTTAAAAGGAAGTGTGCTTATATCTTTTTATCAGTAAAAAACTTCTATAATAGAAATTATAGATTACTCTTCTGCTGGTTTCTCGCTAGGTACAGCTTCTTTCGATGATGGTGGAATAGAAGGTACCGTATTATTCTGTTCTGTCTTAATTTCATTTCCATTCTCATCTACAGGAACTTCAACATACTCGTAAACTTCATCATATTCAGGAGCTTTCTTTTCTACTTCTATGTCTTCGTATTGTGGTCCATTGAGGGTTTCGTTTGGTGCTACTTCACGCGTCCCATCACCCACTTGAAGAATGATCTTCGCATCAATAGGCACACGTTCTCCTTTTTGTATATGCTTACCATTTACAATGATGCCATAAATCCAGTCTTTTTCACCGGGGATATACTCAGGTTCGCCCACTTTAAAGCCTTGCGAGAGCAATTGTGCTGTAGCTTCTCTCAGGGAATTATTATCAATAATATCAGGAATAACAAGCGTTGGCACACTAGCAGCATTGATCGTAACGTAGATAACGTGTGTCGATTTTACACGCTTACCACCTAAAGGAGTTTGCTCTAAAATACAGTCGGGGGGAAGTTCCTTGACATAACCCGTATCGGTTACCTCAATAGTGAGCCCAGCTTTCTCCATAATGCTTGCAGCCTCATCATATTGTTTATGAATAATATTAGGAACAACAATCGATTCCCCATGATGGGTATAAAGGTCAATGCCATATTTAACGCCGATGGCAAAGATAAGTATGATGATAACAATTGCTAGTACATTCCCCCAAAGGTATGTACAGCTTAGTTTTTTAAAGACGTTTCCCGAACTCATGTTTGTCGATTATTATATATAATAATGTGGCAAAGGTATACAAAAAAACGGAAAGAAGCAAAGTTTACACTCCACTTCTTTCCGTTTAGCATTAAATCCTTTACTCAAGGAAATAGGCGCGCTACTTGCCGTGATGCTCGTCAGAAACAGTTAACTTCTTACGACCCTTTGCACGACGAGATGCCAAAACGCGGCGTCCATTCTTTGTAGCCATTCTCTCGCGGAAACCATGCTTGTTTACACGGCGACGGTTATGAGGCTGAAATGTTCTTTTCATTTTCTTATTTATTTATTTGTTATTGTGCAATTTATATTCCAGCGGCATCGAAGAACACCACTTTTTCGGACTGCAAAATTAATTAATCTTTTTGGAATAACCAAGAATTAAGTGATTTTTGCACCAATAATTTATGTTTTTTGTATATTTTCAGTAACTTTGCAGCGTTTAAATAGAAAAAGAAAAGAATATAAAATAATAAATTAGATAACAAGAAATTATGATTAATTCTCAGGAAATCAAAATCGGAACATGTATCCGTCTTGATGGTAAAATTTGGACATGTATTGACTTTCAGCACCGTAAGCCAGGTAAGGGTAACACCGTTATGATTACCAAGCTTAAAAATGTTGCCGATGGTCGCGTGCTAGAGCGTACGTTCCAAGTTGGTTTTAAGTTGGAAGATGTACGTGTTGAGCGTCGTCCTTTCCAGTATCTTTATCAAGACCCTACTGGTTACATCTTTATGAACCAGGAAACTTTCGAGCAGATTCCTATCTCTGAACACCAAATTGATGGTTTTGCATATATGAAGGAAGGCGATGTGGTAGAGGTTGTAACCGACACTTCTGATGGCACAATCCTTTCTGCTGAAATGCCTGCAAAAACCACTTTGAAGATCACACATAGTGAGCCTGGTGTAAAGGGAAATACAGCAACTAACGCTACCAAGCCAGCTACAGTAGAAACGGGTGCAGTTGTTCGCGTTCCTTTGTTTATTAACGAGGGCGAAACAATTCAGATTGATACACGCGATGGTAGCTATTTAGGTCGTGTAAATGCTTAACCCACTTCGGTAAATAATACGAAGGCAAGAAAGAAGATGTAGACACTAGTATAGGGTCTAAGCTTTCTTTCTTGCCTTTTTCTTTAGCTAAAAACCTGTAATTACTAAGCTTTTTAGTCATGAAATATAGCATCATAGTCCCAGTTTACAATCGTCCTGACGAAGTGGAAGAGCTATTAGAGAGCCTTTTACATCAAGAGACGACCGATTTTGAAGTGATTATCGTTGAAGATGGTTCGCAGAAACTATGTCGTGAGATATGCGAACATTATCGTAGCCAGCTCGACCTACATTATTACTTTAAAGAAAATTCAGGGCCAGGACAGAGCCGTAACTATGGTGCTGAACGCGCTCAAGGCGAATATTTATTAATCCTCGACTCAGATGTCGTGGTGCCTAAGGGGTATCTTCTAGCGGTTACTAAGGAACTTTCGGCGGAGTATGCCGATGCCTTTGGTGGCCCTGATCGTGCCGATAGCTCGTTTACGAATACTCAAAAAGCTATTTCTTACTCCATGACCTCGTTTTTTACAACAGGTGGTATTCGTGGTGGAAAGAAAAAACTAGATAAGTTTTATCCTCGTTCTTTTAATATGGGCATTCGTCGTGATGTCTATGCAGAACTAGGGGGCTTCTCAAAGATGCGATTTGGTGAGGACATCGACTTCTCTATTCGTATTTTTAAGGCAGGCAAGAAATGTCGTCTTTTCCCTGATGCATGGGTATATCACAAGCGGCGCACCGACTTCCGTAAATTTTGGCGACAGGTCTTTAATTCAGGTATTGCACGGATCAACCTTTATAAGAAATATCCTGAGAGTTTGAAGCTAGTACATCTTCTACCAATGGTGTTCACTTTGGGTGTGGTTTTTTGCTGTTTTGCAATGCTAACAGGAATAGTTTTTTATGCTCTCCAAGCGCTTATATCCTTCCCCTCAGCAGAAAGTGGATGGGGATTTTTCCTTTATACTATAGGCTTATGCTTAATGGTGCTAGGACTGAGTCCTTTGTTGCTCTATTCCATCATTATTTTTATCGATGCTACAATTAAGAATAAGCGTTTTAGTGTGGGACTACGCTCTATTGTAGCCTCTTTTGTTCAGCTTATGGGCTATGGCTGTGGCTTTTTGCAGGCATGGTGGAGACGCTGCATTCGTGGACAGAATGAATTTCAAGCATACGAAAAGAACTTTTATAAATAATTTTTAGGAGTTATTGCGTTGAGGATATTCATAAATACCCAAAACTCTTTATGAAATCTTTAGATCTTTCTTTCATTGATGAAAATTAATAACCTCTCTCTTGATGATCGCCCTCGCGAAAAAATGATGCGATTGGGTGCAGAAGCGCTCAGTAATGCCGAGCTACTTGCCATTTTGATAGGTTCGGGTTCCCTAGAAGAGAGTTCTGTAGAACTGATGCAACATGTATTGAGCGACTGTAATAATAATCTTAACACATTAGGAAAGCTATCTCAGCACGAGCTAGAGCAATATAAAGGTATTGGACCAGCTAAGGCTATTACCCTCCTTGCTGCTTGCGAATTGGGTAAGCGAAGACAAGCTACCGAGCAAGAAGTGCGCCCCGATTTAGGATCGGCTGTTGCTATTTATAACTATATGCACCCTAAGTTGCAAGACGCACCCGTGGAAGAAGCATGGATTCTCTTGATGAATCAGAATTATAAACTCATAGAAGCGAAACGAATTTCGTGTGGTGGGATAACTGAAACAGCTGTTGATGTACGCCTTATTCTGAAAGAAGCTTTATTAAAGAATGCTACAGTTATAGCCTTTTGCCATAACCATCCTAGCAATAATATAAAACCTAGTAGTCAGGATGATAGGCTCACCGAACAACTAAAAAAAGGGGCAGAATTGCTTCGTATTCATCTTGTCGACCATGTTATCATTACCGATGGTGCCTATTATTCTTACTGTGAAGACGGACGATTATAAAACAAATGATTTCTTATATATAAAACCAAAAATAATTATTACCACTTTTCTACTCACGGTTGTTAATACTTTTGAGCCTATACCAGCAGTTTGTAGTCGTGCTTGGAATGAGGAAATAGGAACATCTTAGTGTTATATCAAAAGGGACGTGGATTTTCCCAAAAAGGGACGTGGGTTTTGATGAAAACCCACGTCCCTTTTTTATGATCGCTTCCCTATATCTATTAAAGGGATATTACCATAGCGAAAAAGTGTTTTTACTTTCCCCTAAAAGAGTATTAACTTTCTTCAAAAAGTACATTAACTTTTCGGGGAAAGTTAATATACTTTTTTCACTGCGATAAGGAGTAGTCTTTTATATCATTATTTTCTTGCTTTATTTTTATCAATAAAACAATCTGGGAGACTACTCGAAGGGCTGCACCACGAACCCGCCGTCGCGGGAGTTGTTGTTCACGTACACGCTACCACTGCTGAAGTACACGTTGTAAGCGCTACTACTATTGCTAGGGTAAGCACTCGACGACCAGTAGGAACCGTAAGAACCGAGGTAGTAAAGCTGACCGCTGTGGTAATAGCCCAACGCAGGGAGGAAGAAGTAATTGTTAATCTCGCTATCATTTGGCTTGCCTGAAGCAGGAGCAACTCTGTAATTACTGTAATTGAAGTTAGTAGTAGTAAGCAGATTAACACCATTAGGGCCTACTTCTTTCATTTTAGCAGGCTGCTTGCCTTGCTCTTGAGCGATGACGCTGAGCTTCTTAAGCCAAATACCACCAGTATGCTTTTCACCGAAGGCTTCCCACTGAGTACTATTATCCCAATGAGCATCACCCCTCATTACGTACCAAGCCAATTCGTTAGCGTTAGGAAGCTGATTGAAGAGAGAATTGACTGAAGCCTCGAAAGCACCGCCACCTTCGTGGAACCAACGATCACCATCTGCATTAGACTTTGGATAATTTGGAGTTGATCCAGGGCCTGTAGGCTGCCAAGGGTTAGCAGAGTCCCATTCGTGACCAGACCAATAGTTCTCCTTTGCATCCCACATATAATAGTTATGACCACCGTAAAGATTAGGAATTTCAGCAATAGTTGAAGAAGTTGCCATACTAAGATTGACAGGAATATCGTAAATAGTATTAGCTACTAGCGTGCGAGAACCATAACTCTTAGTAAGAGTAAGAGTTTTATTTGTCTTAGTATCAAAGAGCGTGTACTTCACCTTAATGGTATACTCACCAGGAGCTACGACCATATAAAGAGAATTAGTGATATTTTGTGTATTAACAGTTTTATCGGCAAGCAAAAGACCGTTTTCGCCTGCACGAAGCGTAATGGTCTTAGAACTACCTTCACCAGAAAGACCAGTAGAAGAAAGGTCATAAGTACCAGCGATGTTATTGTTAGAAGTCAGCTCGATACTTTGAATCTTATAGTTTTCACGCTGTTCCTTAGAAGTTATATAAGGAAGGAAGCAAAGGTAAGATGCCTTGTGCTCCAAGTCGAATTTATAACCACTCTTACCAGCCTCTGTATTCTTCTCTGCTTTAGCCACACCGCAATCGCCAGAAGCACCAAAATGCTTCGTATCATTAAACGCTGCCTGCGTCTGTGTAGCTGCAATAACTACCTTCTTTGGATCAGAACTAGAATGGGTACCATAATAATATACATCATACGAAGTATTAGCACCATAGGCACCGTTTACTAAGAATGTATTACGAGCTGTTTTATCAGCAATATTGCTTTGGCTCTGGAAAAACTTATTGTTGTCATCCTGTACATAGATGACATCACCTTTCTCCCAAAAGAAAGTACCTTTACCACCGATCGCTGGACGCTCCATTGAGGTACGAGTGAGGAAGCCTGGAGCTACGGTTGAGCTTTCAGAAGCACCAAGCTGTACGCAACTCATAGGAGCTTCAGTAACGATACCACCTGTAAAGGCAGTAAGCTGACCATTAGTAGCAGCGTTCTCTTCGTTAGAACAGCTACTCATCAGCGCAGAGGCAGTCACGCAAGCTGCGAATGTAATGAATGATATTATCTTCATTTTCAATTGTTTGATAAATTATTTTGTTTTCTTATTTCGTTTTTGGTTTGGTTCTTACCAAGAATAGCTAAGAGAGCGCTTGAGACAAGATGCTATGCATAAAGACTATAGCTAGCTAAAAAAGAACTTATGGTTTTTCTGTCCTCGTGCCACTAAAGCCTGCAACGCTAGCGCCACCGCTAGTATCACCTTGCTCATCCCAAATACCACCACTTTCAGCCTCTTTATGTCCGCCCCCGAAAGGAGGACTTCCAGCACAAAGTGAAAAATCTACTGCAAAGCAAGCTATGCTAGGACAAATGTAAGCCGCCTTTATACCTGCGGCATCTGTTTCTATTTTACTCATAACGTTATAATAATTCTTTATTATTACTTTTATTTTTTGAATATACAAAATTCATAAAGGCAAGATAAAAAGTGCCTTACACGAGCAGGCATGACGCATCGCTGCGCACTAAAGTAGCGTACGCAGTAAGGGGTATAAGAGAAGATATACCTACTATATATGAGAGAGAGAGAGAGAGAGAGATAATTTGTGTTAAAAAAATAAAGAAGATTGGTTTTTCTTTGCAGCACAACTTGCCCCAAAGAGTTTTTGGAGTAATACTGTAAGTTGCGATGTAAAAAAGCTGATTTCAATCCCTCTAGTATTTAATTTGCTTTCAAAGGTAATGAATTTTTTATTATCTTGCAAGGTTTCGAAGGAATAAATAAAGGAAAGACTTATACTATAAAATATATTAATGAGGACTTTTATCCATTAACACAAGCACACTAAACGCGCTATTACAGTAAAGATAACCCCATCTAAGGCTAGGGTTATGACGTAGAAAAGCCGGAGAAATCACTATTGGGAATAGCAATGATAAACAACAAAAACAAATAAGAAACGGCAACAATCAAGAAAAATGATTGTTGCCGTTTTTTGTTATTACTCTTACAAATAGTTATGCTTTCATTCCCTTAGCATTCTTCTTCTGCTGTTTGCAGCATGCCTTCTTGCCCTTAGTGCATTTCTTTAGCTCCTTGCAGCATGCTTGCTTACCACAGGCACATTGCTTCTGATCTTTGCAACATGCGTTCTTGCCGTCAGCACATTGTTTTTGGTCTTTACAGCATGCTTTCTTACCACAGGCACAACTCTTACCACTTTGTTTGCAACATTGTTTTTCTGTAACAGGCTTGTTACTTTGACAAACTATATTTGCTGATGCCACTGACATCACTCCCATTGCCATAATGGCTAAAAATAATTTCTTCATAATTCTTTTATTTTTAATAAATACCTAAAACAATCATTTACCAAACCAATAACTATTTGGAATGCCTTTTAATTGTCTGATGCAATATTACGGAAAAAAAATAATGTCGTATCAGTTTTATTCAATAAATTAATTTCTTTTAGGAAATAATACAATATTTTATCTATAAAACTTTCCTGCTAATATAAATATTGAAAGCCTATCAGTATGATGATTCCTATCATAGTAAGTAGAAAATGAAAGAAGAGATGCTTAAAATCTCCTTCCATAAGGCAGCGCAAAACAGCACCAAAGCTCCAGCAAATATCAATCATGCAGAGCATATAGATCATTAAAGAGAGTATTTTCATACCTTTGACTTATAAATAAAGACGCTTGTTTACAATATAGCAAATTAAAATGATTACAAAAATACACAAAATATTCATAAGTGTCAATAGGTAATGAGCGTTTTTTTAGTTGAAAGTTGAGAGTTGAAAATATAAAATCTCATTTGAAATCGCTAAATCCTTTACCTTTATGAAAGTGTGTATTGATACTTTTACACTAAACATTGACAGTTGTCCGTATACGCCTAGGATAGTAGCTAAGATTTTTTTTCGACCCTCAACTTTCAATCTTTACATTACCTTATGCGATCCTTGGCTGATAATTACAGGATAAACTTCAGGCACATGACCGTATTTTGTGGTAAATTTCTCGGTAGCAGTGTGGATAAACTGATCATAACGATCGTCCTTTACAAGGTTGATAGTGCATCCGCCAAAGCCTCCGCCCATGATGCGTGAACCAGTTACACCACATTCTTGAGCTATTTCTACAAGGTAGTCTAGTTCCTCGCAGCTTACCTCATACTCCTTGCTTAACCCATAATGGGTGGCGAACATCATTTTACCTACTGTTTCGTAATCGTCTTTTTCCAAAGCGTTGCAAACTGTAAGTACACGCTCTTTTTCGCCAAGAACGAAGTGGGCACGCTGATAATCTTCTGCGCTTACCTCTGCCTTTACTGCTTCTAGCTCATTCATCTCGGCATCGCGAAGGGTTTCAAACTTCTTTTCAGGAAAGTGTTTGCCTAGAGTTTCTACAACGTTTTCGCACGATTTGCGACGATCGTTGTAAGGACTGCCTACTAGTTCATGCTTTACCTTAGAATTAAGCAATACAAGTTTGTAGCCTTGTGGGTGGAAAGGGAAATACTCAAATTCACGGCTACGGCAATCTAAGCGCATGAGTTTGCCTTCTTCTCCAAAGACGCTAGCAAACTGATCCATAATACCACAGTTCACGCCAATGTATTTATGCTCTGTTGCCTGACCAGCAAGAACGATGTCCCACTTTGATATTTTGTTGTCAGCAAAGAGATCGTTGAGCGCACAACCAAAGCAACTCTCCATAGCAGCCGATGACGACATACCTGCGCCCAATGGCACATCACCTGCAAAGGCAATATTGAAACCTTTTACATCAACACCTAAAGCTTGGAACTCGCGCACCATTCCATAGATGAAACGTGCCCATGTAGCACGAGGGCCTTCAGGGTCGGTTACCTTAAACTCTACACGATCTTTTAAGTCGATAGAGTAAGCCATTACTGTGTCAGTACCATTTGGTCTGACTTCTGCCATAATACCTTTATCTACTGCTCCTGGAAATACGAAGCCACCGTTATAATCGGTGTGTTCGCCAATAAGGTTTATACGACCAGGTGAAAAATAGATATTACCAGTTTTACCATCAAAATGCTTGATAAAACGAGAGCGTACAAATTCTATGTCCATACGATTTTTGTAGTTTAGTTATTAGATATAGATATAAAAAGCCCTCCTTCCATATTCGTGAAAAGAGGGCATAGCTTGTTTATTATTAATCTACCTTAATATCCTTATTTACATTCTTGCTACCCACAAGAGCATAGAAGCACATGTAAGCGATACCTGCTAGCGGTACGATGTAAGATACTAAGTAAGCTGTGTTGTCAGCAATGAAGTTCTGAAGCAATGGAAGGATACCTCCGCCCACTACCATCATCATAAAGATACCTGATGCAGCAGCAGTGTATTTACCCAAACCTTCTGTTGCAAGGTTGAAGATAGAAGGCCACATAACAGAGGTGCAAAGACCGCAAAGTACGATCAATAGTGCAGCTACTGGTACGCTAACCATATTGAATGCAGAACCTGTAAATACTGGCATGGTAACGGTTGACGACTTGCCAAGCATCATTGCAGCAACAAGCAATGCCATTGCTACAACGGTAACACCTGTCATTAAGGTTTTAGAGGAAATCTTATCCGCAATGAAACCAGCAACAAAACGTCCAATCAACATACAGAACCAATAGGTTGCAGCTACTGCTCCAGCTATCTTTGTAGCAGTGGTTGGATCAAGGTTAGCCCCCTTTTCGGTTACATCTGATAGATAGAAAATCAACGTTCCAGGTAAGCCTACTTCTACACCCACATAGATGAAGATAGCAATAGCACCTAAAACGAAATGGCGGAAAGCCCATGGACTAGCCTCGAAAACAGTATTATCGGTAGTCTTTCCTATCTCAGGGTCTTTGATTGGGATAAATGTTAGTATCACGAAAGCTGCTAAGAATACTCCCATAGCAATGTAAAGCACAGGATTAACATTGGCAATAGCAGTATCTTTTGTTACTTGACCGATCAAAGCTCCTACGAATAAAGGTGTTAAAGTACCAGAAAGAGAGTTCAATGTACCACCGATCATATTCAACTGGTTACCACGATTACCACCACCACCAAGCAAATTCAACATTGGATTAACTACAGTATTCAAGGTACATACACAGAAGCCTGCGATGAAAGCACCAAGAAGGTAAACTGCAAAACCTATTACAGGCTCTCCTTTTCCAAAGAAACCTGAAAGATATTGGATTAATACGCCTATAAAACCGATACCAATACCAAAAAGAGCAGTTTTCTTGTAACCAATCTTTGTTAGCAATTTACCAGCAGGAATACCCATAAAGAGGTAAGCCAAGAAGTTAGCCATATTACCAAGCATACCCACCGTGTTTGCGCTATCACCTGTGAACGTACTCTTCCAAATGACACCAATAGGTGCAGCCAAGTTTGTTACGAACGAGATCATTGCATACAGAAACATCATCGTGATGATCGCAATGATACTACCATTTTGTTTTGTGTTACTCATCTTTTGTTTTTATTTATTTTATTTATTATTGTCGAATAATGAGTTATTTATAATCTTACTTTTTATAGTTTATAGCTATGCTTTTAGCCATTAATCCCGGCAAAGCCGCTATTTCCGTAAGCAATATTACTAATTTTATCTTTCTACACCAAATTTATAAATAGTTTTTTGCTTATATTCTTCATTTGGATTGAGTACTACAGATGGGAAATAAGGATGGTTTGGAGAGTCGGGGAAGTGTTGTGCTTCGAAGCAAATAGCACTGCGGCGTGGGAAAGTTGCTCCGTGCTGACCAACATAACCGTCAGCCCAGTTGTCTGTATATACCTGTACGCCCGGTTCGGTAGTCCATACTTCCATTGTACGTCCGCTCTTAGGTTCTTTGATACGTGCTGCAAATGATAGTTCGCCTTCTTCTTGCTTGTTGAGTACAAAGCAATGATCATATCCTGCACCATTCTTTATTTGTTCATCATCAGCATCAATGTCTCTACCCACTGGTTTAGAGGTGCGGAAGTCGAATGGTGTGCCTTCTACCTTTAATATCTCACCCGTAGGAATAGATGTATCATCAATAGGTAAAAAGAAGTTAGCATTGATCTCACACTCTAAATCATCAATAGTTGGAGTAGGGTTAGCTATTCCTGCTAATGAGAAGAAGCCATGACTAGTTAGGTTGATGATGGTTTTCTTATTGGTCTTTGCCAAGTATTTTATTACTAGCTCATTGTCATCGGTGAGAGAATAAGCCACCCAAACTGCTAACTCACCTCTATACCCTTCCTCACCATAAGGTGATATATATTTTAGTACTACAGCATGATCGTTTACTTGATTAGCATCCCACACCTTAGCGTTAAAGCCCTTCTTACCACCGTGCAGCGAGTTTGGACCGTTATTGATGGCTAGATGATATTCTTTTCCATTTAGCTGAAAACGCCCACGTGCAATGCGATTACCATACCTGCCTACGAGTGTAGATAAATAAGGTTCTGGTGATGCCACCACATCATGTATATTATCGTGTCCTTGAATGATATTTGCTAACTTTCCTTCACGGTCTGGCATCATAATAGCTACGATAGCTCCGCCATAGTTGGTTACTGCCACTTCGCACCCTTGTGCATTACGAAGGATATATAGGTCGGTCATTTTTCCTCCTATGTTTGCCTGAAAATTTTCCCTTTTCAAACCACATACTAACGCTTCATTACTTGCTTTTTCCATACTTTATGTTTTTAGTTATCACCGTGATAATTTAATGTTAAATATTCTCTATTGGTATTTTTTTGTTGATCAAAATAGTTTGATCAGATGCAAAGTAAGTAAATTTAGGAGAATATTGCAAATTATTTCTACATAAATCTAACAATAAAATGACACCAAATAATTCTGTTCATCCATGTAACTTTTTATTCAGTTGCCCCATTTCTAGCTTTTTTCTACCTTTGCACACAGATGTAATTAATAAAAACTATTCAGAATATGAGGCAAAAGAAGTTTGGCAAAAATACCAACATAGTTGATAATTGAAAATCCAAATAATTGTGAATATGGCTGTTATTTTATGTTGATTGGTTATGGCTTTTACGATTAAAAGTATATATATCCTTTTTGAAAAATCTTAGAATGCTTTTTCAAGCAACCATATACATACGTGCTTAAAGCAAAATATTAGTCATAAAAAAAGGTGCGCAACTTAGGAAAAAATCCTTTGTTGTGCACCTTTTTCGGTTGTCCGAAGACAATCTTCTGTGTGTGTTATTCCTGTGTAACAATCTAAATCCTTAATAACTAAATTCCTATTGTGTTAAAAACAATCAATTACTTTTACCTAAATAACTAAAACCTAAATCTATATTACTACTAACCTGAACAATCTATGTCTTTTATTTTGATGATGCAAAGGTACGTGTGTTCGCACACATATCCAAGAGTTTGGTAAGAAAAGTTCTATGTTTTAATATTTTTTTGATATAAGTCAAATAGTTTTGGTCGTTTTTTATTATATAGTAACTATTGTCCTTGCACCTATTCTATTGCATTACTCCTCGCATATCATCTAAAATACACATAACTCTATATCGAAAAAGATGAACGAAGGCATATTATCTTATTAGAAAGTTGTACATTTGTGGCAGGTAAAATGTTTATGATGAGAAATATATTATTTATATCTTTACTTATAACAGCACTTTATAGTTGCGGAAAACGGTCATCACAAGTGGGAACTTCAGCTACATCGGATACTGCCCAAACTACAAATACAAAAGTAATATGGGCAGAGCAAAATGAATATGGCGATGAGCGTATTCGCGCAGTAAACGAAAATAATGCAGGCTTTTCTATAGGAAAACTAAGGCACGTAAAGGTAGAAGAATTCTGTTTGGGTAGTAGAAATCCTGAAACTTTAGATATGTTACCCACTGCCCAAACCATTAATAAAAAGGACTCCACCTTGATAAAACAGCTCAATGCAGGTGAAGTGTTTATGCTTCAGAAAGGTGAGCGAGGCGATGTTCTCATTGATGCTGGTACAAAAATACAAGTGCGATTTCAGGTTGGCGAGCTTTGGATATGGAAGTCGAATGTACTTACTTCTGCTGAGACTTTGCGATAACTCTTTTGAAAGAGAACTTTCTTCGTACCTTTATCTATTTTAAATATGCCCTTTTTCCATTTTACATTATCGTGAAGGCTGTGGCAGCTCGAAAAGAGTATCTGTTTATGCAAGAGCTTACATGCTTCCAAAGACAGCCTTATCCATAAAAAAGAGGTGATCCTCCGCTCCTTGCAAAAGATCACCTCCATTCTTAAAGCCCTCTAAAGAGTGCTACGCCTAATGGTTAAGCACTTATCTAAGCCATTGCTCTGGATTAAGTTTTGCTCGCTCGTTGCGCAATTGGAACTGGAGAACACCCGTAGAATTAACCGTTCCGAGAGTTTGACCTGTACCCACTTTCTGACCAGTATGCACGTTTACCGCAGCAAGGTTACAATAAACAGATATGTAAAAACCATGACGCACCATTACGATCGTAGAGCCACCTGCATGGAAAACACCACTTACCTCACCCATAAAAACACTACGCACAGGGCTTCCCGGTGCACCCTTAATATTTATACCATCGCTATTGAGACGAACATTGTGCATTCCTGCTACATTATACTGACCAAAATGAGTTACAATCCTGCCACTCATAGGCATAGGTAAACGCCCCTTGTTATTGGCAAAACTTCCCGTCATAGCACGGTCGGCAGCGGTCATACTGTTGTCTACCTCGTCAGCCTTACGCGCTGCCTCTGCCTCACGAGCCGCACGCTCTCGATCGGCAGCAGCTTTACGCTCTGCTGCCACACGATTGGCTTCTGCCTCATTTGCCAACTGATCGGCACGCGCACGATCGGCGGCAGCCTTTGCCTCTGCCTTTCGCTGTGCTTCGCGTGCCTTACGTTCTGCCGCTTCCGCCTTACGACGAGCTGCTTCTTTCCGAGAAGAAGTCTCGGCAGCAGCAGCCTGACGCGCCTTTTCAGCAGCTATACGAGCAGCCTCCGCACGAGCAGCCGCTTCTTTTCTAGCTTTCTCGGCAGCAGCAGCGGCAGCCTGTGCCTCAGCTTTTGCCTTTGCCTCGCGTGCTTTTGCTTCCGCAATACGGCGAGCATTCTCTTGTGCTGCCTTGATAGCAGCAGCACGCTTACGTGCCATTTCCTCAGCACGCTTCTTTGCTGCAGCAGCACGAGCAGCTGCCTGCGCACGTGCTTCGGCAAGAGCACGCGCACGTGCTTTTTGTATTTCGATAGCCACTAGACGGTCGATTTGTGCATTAATGGCTTGTTGCTGTTGGCGACGCTGTGCTATAACCGCTTGCAAAGCCTGCTGATCCTTCTGAAGGCTACTTACCACTTGCTGTTGTTCCACACGCTTGCTTTGCATCTGCGCATGTGCTTGCCGCCCTTTATATAATAATGTACTCTTTTGTACACGTACTTGCTGCAACTGCACTTGCTTATGATCTATTTGAGCCTGCTTTGCCTTTAATTGTTCTCCCTGCGCACGTTGATAAGCAGCATATTCACGCACAAAGCGCAAACGGCGGTACATCTGTGAAAGACTTTTTGCCGAGAAAATAAACATCATCTTATCTTGTATGCTGCGATGGCGTGCCATATAGCGCATTGACAAGATGAAGCGACGACGACGTTCGGTTAATTGTGCTTGGAGAGATTTCAGTTGTCCCTTCAAGATACTTATATTATTGTCTAGCCCTTTAACATCAGTGGCAATATGGTTAATAGTTTGCTGTTGCTGTCCTATTTCTGTATCAAGCCGCATTATCTTTCGCAAACGCTGCTCAACATCTTTCTGTTTTTCCTTGACTTCCGTTTCATTTTGGGATATTTCCTTTTGAATTTCCTGATTTTTCTTCTGTAAATCCTTAATAGCAGAAGTGGTAACATACTTAGGAGTAGCCGCTTTTCTCTTTATAGGAGTAGTTGTTTTCTTACCTTTTTTAGATGAACGCTGTGCTGGTTGTGCTTTACGATCCACA